>ENA-UOJG01000502-UOJG01000502.1-human-gut-metagenome-genome-assembly--contig:-C47-NODE-502-length-54440-cov-86.620300_pt1 | contig 54440 bp, 47 predicted proteins | sample MGYA00242340_ERZ723887 | MGnify/ENA metagenome assembly ERZ723887 | reverse complement strand
TCCCTCTTTCCAAGAAAGACATCGGGACTTTCTCATTCCCTTTATGTAATTGAAGATGATTGAGAAAACAACCGATAACATAGACATACAGGAAACCAATCTAATTGCACTTTCGCCCGATTTGCTGAATACATTGCTCAAAGACCATACAACGAGCCAAAACGGTATTCAGCACAATATATTTTGGGCAACCTCGGATTATGAGCATTTGGGTATCGGTTACGAGTATCAATCACCTATTTTGCCTGAACTGATAACAGGGAATAACGGCAATGTGGTCATGCCTCGTGTATTGAAGCATAAGGTAACACAGACCATGCGTTCCCATGAAATGGCCGAAGTGTTTACCCCTTCGTGGATATGCAATGCACAAAACAATCTGATAGACGAGGCTTGGTTTGGCAGAAAGGATGTATTCAACAAGGAGATAACCGTAGCCGATGGTACAAACACTTGGCAGGTCAATGAGGAAAAAATTACTTTTCCTGAGGGCAAGACTTGGAAGGACTATGTGCGTGAGAACCGTATGGAAATCACTTGTGGCGAGGCTCCCTACCTCGTGAGTCGTTACGATACCACTACAGGGGAGTTTATTCCGGTGGAGAGGCGTATTGGATTGCTTGACCGTAAGCTGCGTATTATCAGCGAGAACGCTACTACTTCTGGTGAGTGGCTGAAAGCCGTACAGGATGCCTACAAGAGTATCTATGCCTACGAATGGCAAGGTGACAATCTTCTGCTTGCCCGTGAATCCCTTCTTTTCTCTTTTATTGAGTATTACCGCAACAAGTTCGGGAAAAACCCTCTATTGAAATCCGTTAACTACATCGCTTACATCATTTCGTGGAACGTATGGCAGATGGACGGATTAAAAGGTGTCATTCCAAATAGTTGCGGAGAACGTAGGGAAGTTGTAGCCGACCTGTTCGGGACTAACGAAGTGGTCACCCAATGTGAAGGATGTCTGAAAGATGACATCCGCAGGCACAATGGGGTCTATTGCCAAATCAAGGACTGGCATGCCACCGACAAGGCAACAGGCAAAAAGGGAAAACGAATCCGATTTATAGACCTAATAAAATAGTGCGGTATGAAATTCACATCTTCACTAAAGTTAAAACTGATATATGTGTTCCGCATCAACGATGCTGCGCACAGTGGATGTCTGAAAGTGGGAGAAGCCACTTGTGATAATGACAATGTTTTCGGTCTTGCTCCCAACAGCAAAGCCCTCAACGAGTCTGCCAAGAAACGTATCAACCAATATACGCAAACGGCAGGTATCGCATACGACCTCTTATATACGGAACTTACGATATACAACAGCAAGTATGGTTTGTGTTCTTTCAATGACAAGGAAGTGCATAGCGTGCTGGAGCGTTCAGGTATTAGGAAAAAGATATTTGATACCGAGAACAAAGCCAACGAGTGGTTTATTACCGACCTTGAAACAATTAAACGGGCGATAATAGCCGTAAAAGAGGGGCGTGAATCATTATCTTCTGCTGAGGTTTCACACGACAAAAGTCCTATTGTATTCCGACCGGAACAGCGTGAAGCCATAGAAAAGACTAAAAAGCAGTTTAAGAAAGGAAACCAAATGCTGTGGAACGCCAAGATGCGTTTCGGTAAAACGCTGTCTGCATTACAGGTAGTGAAAGATATGATTTTCAGCCGAACCTTGATTCTTACCCACCGCCCAGTAGTTGATAGCGGTTGGTTTGAGGACTTTGGCAAGATATTCTATGATAGGCGGGATTTTGCATACGGCTCAAAGAATAACGGTGACAGCCATATTTCGCTGGAAACAAGAGCTAAACAAGGACAATGCAAATATGTTTACTTTGCTTCCATGCAAGACTTGCGTGGTTCTGAACTTGTAGGCGGCAACTTTGATAAGAACAATGAAGTGTTTGCCACCGCTTGGGACTGTATCATTGTGGACGAGGCGCACGAAGGTACACAGACGGAATTGGGCAAGGCTGTAATGCAGGAACTTACGAAGGATCAAACCAAGATTCTGCGTCTTTCCGGCACTCCTTTCAATTTGTTGGACGATTTCAAGGAGGATGAGATATACACTTGGGACTATGTGATGGAGCAGCGAGCCAAAGCGTCTTGGGATGAACTGCATTTTGGAGACCCTAATCCATACGCCTCACTGCCTACCATGAACATTTACACCTATGACCTCGGACGATTGCTCAATGAGTTTGTTGATGAAGATGTGGCATTCAACTTCCGTGAGTTCTTCCGTGTAAATAATAGTGGAACTTTCGTTCATGACAAGGATGTAAGTGCTTTCTTGAATCTTATAACCAAAGAGGACAAGGAGAGTTGCTATCCGTTTGCGAATGAGGAATACCGCAACATCTTCCGTCATACCCTGTGGATGCTGCCGGGAGTGAAGGAGGCACGGGCAATGAGTGCCATGTTGCAGACACATCCAGTATTCCAACATTTCAAGGTGGTGAATGTTGCCGGCAATGGAGACGAGGATGAAGAAAGCAAGGATGCACTTGTGGCGGTAGAAGAAGCCATTGGCAAAGACCCTGACGCCACTCGTACCATAACCTTGTCTTGTGGCAGACTGACAACGGGTGTCAGTGTTAAGGCTTGGACTGCAGTGTTTATGTTGTCTGGTTCATATAACACAGCTGCCTCCAGTTATATGCAGACCATTTTCCGTGTACAGACTCCTGCCACTATCAACGGAAGAGTAAAAGAGCAATGCTATGTCTTTGATTTTGCTCCAGACAGGACATTGAAGGTGATAGCCGAAACAGCCAAGATTTCATCCAAGGCAGGAAAGACCAGCGGCAATGACCGTAAGATTATGGGCGAGTTCCTGAACTTCTGCCCGATAATATCCATCGAGGGTTCCAAGATGAACCAGTTTGATGTGCCGAAGATGCTAGAACAGCTCAAAAAGGTTTATGTGGAACGGGTTGTACGTAATGGTTTTGAAGACAGAAGTCTGTATAATGACGAGTTGATGAAACTTAATGATTTGGAATTGCAGGAGTTCGATGACCTCAAAAAGATTATCGGTCAGACTAAAGCCATGCCCAAGACGAATCAAGTGGACATTAACAATCAGGGGCTGACTGATGAGCAATACGAGGAACTTGAAAGTCTTGAAAAGAAATCCAAGAAGAAAGGCAAGGACAAACAGCCTTTGACAGAGGAAGAGAAGCAACGTCTTGAAGAACTGAAAAAGAAAAAGAACAATCGGGAAGCTGCCATTTCCATTCTTCGGGGTATCTCTATCCGTATGCCTTTGCTGATTTATGGAGCGGAGCTGAAAGACGAATCTCAAGAAATCACCATTGACAACTTCGCTTCACTCATCGACCCTCAATCGTGGGAAGAGTTTATGCCTAAGGGTGTTACCAAGCAGAAATTCAACAGCATCAAAAAATACTACGATCCGGAGATATTCTGTGCCGCCGGAAAGCGTATCCGTGCTATGGCTCGTGCTGCCGACAAACTCAGTGTGGAGGAACGCATTGAGCGCATAACGGATATTTTTAGCACATTCCGTAATCCGGACAAGGAAACGGTGCTTACTCCTTGGCGTGTGGTAAACATGCACCTTGGCGACTGCTTGGGTGGATACAACTTCTTTGAAAAGGGGTATGAAACTACACTGCACGAACCTCGTTTCATCGACAAGGGCGAAGTGACCGCCAATGTATTTGCCGAAGATTCTCGTATTCTTGAAATCAACTCAAAGTCGGGGTTATATCCTCTCTATATGGCATACAGCATCTACCGCACACGTGTCAAAAACTCGCTGTTTTCGGTGTCAAGCATTGAAGACGAACAGCGGATATGGGACAAGATAGTCGCAGAAAACATCTTTGTCATCTGCAAAACTCCGATGGCAAAGAGTATCACCAAGCGAACCCTCATCGGTTTTCGTAAAGCAAAGGCAAACACCAGATACTTTGAGGACTTAATCAATCAAATCAAAAACAAGCCTGAACACTTTATCAAGCAGATTGATAAATTCGTTTCAGAAAGAACAGGGATAAAGAATATGAAATTCAATGCAATAGTAGGGAATCCTCCGTATCAAGAGGTTGTTGCCCAAAAGGAAACAACCAACGGACAAAAACGTAGTTCAAGTATATTCCAACATTTTCAAACAATAAGCGACCGATTGGGTAGATATACTTCACTAATCTATCCTGGTGCAAGATGGATTCATCGCTCAGGGAAAGGGCTTGAACAATTTGGCCTTTCGCAAATCAACGATCCTCATTTGTACTTTTTGAAATTCTTTCCAGATTCAACGGATGTGTTCAAAGAAGTAGGTATTGCAGATGGCTTGTCTATTGTTATGAAAGATATATATAAAGAAAGTAGTGGCTTTAAATATATCTATTCTAAAAATGGGAAAGAAATAGCAGTTGATGCTGATAATCCTAAAGAAGATTTATTTCCATTAAATCCTCTTGATAATGAAATCGTTTCTTGTTTAGATGCCATTATTAGTAAATACAAAAGTTTACACGAGTCAGTCTTGTCTCAGAAACTATTTTCTATAGAAAGCGACTTCGTAGAACGACACCCCACACTTGTAAGAGAGTACAGTGAAGGAGACTATTTCAATTATGAATCAGAAATAAAGTTATTTACCAATGATAAAGCAGGTAAAAGCGGTAGAGCTAAATGGTATATCGCAAACAAAGGTGTTATTACAACGGGACTTGAATATTTGAACAGATGGAAAGTGATAGTTTCAAGTGCCAATGCCGGGGGACAAAAGCGTAGCAATCAAATCGCCATCGTAGATAACCATAGTGCATTTGGGCGATCTCGCGTGGCATTGAAAACTTTCGCCACAGAACAAGAAGCCAAGAACTTCTTCAAATATGCTACAAGTGAAATTATTCGCTTCGCCTTTTTGCTTACAGACGAATCCTTGACCTCTTTGGCAAAGAAAGTGCCAGATTTATTGGACTATTCCGATGCCAATGGCATTATTGATTATTGTGGCGATGTGAATGCCCAACTTTATAAGGAGTTCGGTATTGATAATCGGAATCAACAATATATAAAAGAAGTACTTGCCTCAAAACCACTTTAATTGGGGAGTATTGCGTCTTGACTCATTCTATACCCCCCTTAGTTAAATGGGCGGAAACTTATAAACTTGTTTCCGCCCAAGGTTTTTGATGTACTAATCTATAAAAGTCAATTCACCTTGCAGGTTGATATTACGAATATCTATGTCCACCCCAGCCAAGGCTCTCCTAATATTTTCATCTGCTATAGACTTGGGGACTGCCAATGCCAGAAATTGCCTAGCCCTCGAACAAGCTACATATATCATTCGCTGACTTTCAGTCATGACTTTAACTGCACTGCGTGGAAAATCATTCAGCGAAACACTTTGTCCCCTGCTATCAGACGACAGGAACAGAAGTACTGCATCCAAAGTTGCTCCCTTTGCAGCATGTATCGTATCTATACTTTTATGGTATTCACTGCCCTTATTATTTGATTGGTGATATTGCTCTACAGGCGCATCTGCCATCTCCTTCATCTTATATCCCGTTTGCCTTTGATATGGAACAAAAACAGGTCTCTCTTCAAGTTCCCAATAATCCTTTAATAATGTACAGGTCTGTTCTGACCAGTCTTTGAAACTCAATGAAAATGCAGGTATTTGTTTTAGAAAACTAAATATCCTTGTATTCCAGTCCACATTACGTTCAATTTCTTGCACGAACTTACGCCTTGCTTCAGGGTTATTACCAGCCAAAAGTTCAGCTAATACAAGTCTTATTTTCCTAAAAGCATAGTCCATATCTCCCGAATCGAATGCGAAGGCGGCATCTATTATCAAATAAGGCAGATGTTGTTCTGCTTTCCAGTACTTGAAATCGACATCCTTAACACCGGCTAATTTCTTACACTTATTTACTCCACGTGCTAATATAATTCTACTTGGCAAATCATTATTTTCACAAACTTGGTGGAAATTCCGAATAATATCCCTAACATTCCCGTCATCATACTTATATACTACGATGGGAATTTCTTTATCCTCCACACCATGTGAAGTAATAGCCGGCACATCGCTTGATTTCAGTTTACTATACAAATCTATTATACGTTGGTTAGAACGTCTGCATTCAGATAGTGGCAAAACGTTCCATCCACCTTCTTTCATCATGCTTTGTAGCAACTCTGGTCTCGCATTGTTAAATCCATAGATAGACTGACAAATATCTCCCACAAATTCAAGATTTTGCAAACCGGCTCTCTTTAACAGCTTGAAAAACTCAAAATGCAGTTCAGAATTATCCTGTGCCTCATCAACGATGACATAAGGGAAACGCATTACAAGTGCTTTGGCTATACCTTGATGATGCTCCAATATATCACATGCCATCCATAGTGCATCGCTGCTTGAAATAAAACCTTTTTCTAAACGATATGTAAAAGCTGCATTGCAATAGGCAATTTCATTTGCATCAATCACTGGTTTGTGCTTCCATTTAAAGGCCGTCTTGTCTCTTGATACTAATGATGGATTCTTACGGCGCATCAGACTTGCGTAAGTTCGGAGTGCCATCACTGGGTATTGCTGCCATTTACCGTTTATCTGAATATTGTTATAATAAATCCGATCTAGTATTTCTGTTTCGTTCACTACTATTGGTCGCTTTTTACATTCATCACATAGATACCAAAACGGAAGCACTACATACTGCATAATAAAACTATCAATAGTCAACACTTCATTGGGGTATGTCAACCTTTCATTATGCATCTCCTTATATTTTTGTTTTAACTCAGCACAAGCCTTATTGGTGAATGACAGGCAGGCAAACCCTGTATGCGTGCCATAATGCTCTTCACAATGATGTGACACTGTTAAAAGTTTCTTCACTATGCTCGTAGTCTTGCCACTACCAGGACACGCTGTTAGTATTGTATAACCACGTGCATCAAGATATACTTGTCGTTGCGGTGTTATATCGTAATCCATACTCATGGTACTAAATGAGTTATTGCATCTTGAATATATGGAGGCAAAGTGAACTTAATGTCACCTCCTATTCCTTTTTTATCTAGTAAGAATGAATTTAATGTTTGAGCAAACTCAGCCTTACTTGGCAGACATTTCCACATTAGCAATGCAACATTCTGCTGTTCCACTTCGCTCATTTCTCCCTCTCCAAGTCCTGTCATGTAGGAATCCACCTTGTTTATACCTTCTATATTCTCTTGTTTAATCAATTCGTAAAGCCAAGTCTCTCTCGTTGTCTCTTTATTCGCGAAAACATTTGCTTTACATATTTGATATTCAAGTGTTTTCTTTCCAGAACATACCTTAATACCGTCTTGATGATTAGCCATAGCTTTCAAATTATCAATGCGGCCATTCATTTTACCATTATTAATCCCATCTCTAAGGGTATGCAGTTTTGTATAATTATCTTTTACCAACTCATCTAGATTATATTCCTTATACTTAGAGTCAGTAAATTGGTCCTCATCCGTTACAAATGCCGCTTTCATTGGCAAACGCTTCGCCTTATGAGAAGAATTAAATAACATCAAGAACTGATAGAAAGCAGTTCCATCCGTATCAACAATCTCAACTTGATTGTCAATCAGTGATTTGTCAATCAGTTTAGAGAATGTCTCAACTAATTGGCACTCTGAGATACCCTCAATAAACATACAACCAGACGAGAATAACAACTGTGAACGAGTAACGTCAAAATATCTAGATATCATCTTTCTATAGGATACAACTTCTTCGACCTTTAAGGGTCTATTGTTCTTAGCAACATCCCGAATAATATTTTCTGAATGCCGTTCTTTAAAACAATTACCCACATGATAAGCGTCATTATCTTTCAGCAGAATTATATTTTCCAGTGGTATTCTTGATGTTAAAGTCGGCGAATGGGTTGTGATAAATGTCTGGCTATTTTCACTTGCATCAGCATCTTTAAGGAAGTTATATAGATTAACCTGTAGTTGTGGGTGTAGATGGGCTTCAGGTTCTTCTATCAGCAATGCATATATACTCACATTGTCATCCACATGACAATCTTTAATGTCACTCAATACCGAAGCTATGTATATCAGATTGTTATACCCAAGGCTATTTTGAGTCAACACAAATCCTTTCTTGTCATTTTGTGAATATGGCAAGAATGGTTTAATGATATTAACAATATACTCAATCCTATTCTGCTCTATATGCAACTCTACATCTTTAAGGTCTGACCTATTTATCTGGGTCAGGTTGTCGTTTATGCCAGTTTGCGTTTCCATTACTTCTTGTCTCTGCAAAAGCTGAACATTTGCGTTATCAACTATGCTTTTCACATCATCCTCCGAACCTGCTCTATTAATCTTTCTTTTAATCACCCGTCCTAATAGGTTATTACGTGTGCTCATCAAATCACGCGTACTATCGCGCAATGCTCCCAAATAATAAGGATGAAAATAATGAAACGTATTCCAATCTGCACGAATACCATTCTCCTCTTTACCTGTTATGTATGAGGAATAAATTCTTCCCTTCTCCTTCATCTCGAAACTCAGGTGAACCCTAGCAACCATAGAGCCATCGTCTTTTTTGTCCAGATATTGATAAAATGCCCCTTCTTGCTGTGCTGATAATCCTTCAAATAGGTAACATATATCTATTCTTGTCGAGGTGGTTGCCGTTGTTGTCCCATCGGGGTTTTGTGTAAATTCAACATGAAAATCCTCTTTTGTTATCTCTATATCTCGGTTCGGTTCTCCCCACGAATAAAACAATCTGATAGCATCCACCAAAGATGTTTTAAGCTGTCCGTTAGATCCGATAATAACATTCAGTTTTTTATCAAATTTCACCAATAGTTCTTTGATACCTCGAAAGTTCTTTATATAAATCTTACTTAGATACATAAGTCTATTATATCGCTAAATTATTTAATAATTTTACCACTTTGTGTATTTCCGAATATGCCTTCAAATCCTCAGGAGACTCTTGACATAATTGGCATAGCTTTTCTGAATTTGCCATCGCCCGTTCCAAATCACCATTCTCTGTCAAGTACTTATAGAGGTTGGTGCGTATGAAATAGCGTTTGGTCTTTTCATATCCCGCCATATACTTCTGCAATTCAGGCAACAGTTGCTCATAACTCTCGTATCGCCGACAAACCACATTAGGCAAGAAGTGGAGCAGAAACCAAAATTCCGTGCAAGGATTCGTTTCTACAAACATCACCTTTCCTGCATATTTCTTTTTGCTATACTCATTCTTTGCTCGCTGATACAACTGCATTTCGGAAGGATATTGATACAGCCTATCCATATCAAACAGGCATACAATGAAATCATACTGCTTGTTCAAGTAGGATTCAACCAGTTTTAGCATATGATTGATGTCACTATGCTGTGGAAAGTCTGGCGCAACCTTGAAAGGATAACGACACGCTACCCTCAAAGAGTCGAAATAGAACCATTCTGTTTCTCCCTCGCCTATGATGGCGATACTTTTTGTTACTGTCCGCCTCATAACATTAGTCATTTAGGTTAATGTATTGACTGCCAAGGAATGGTAATTTCACCAGTTTCCCTTGCTTGTAGGCATTGTACGGAGACAGGTTCTTATGCAATCCCAAGGATGAGAGGCGCACTATTTTAGTTTCTCCCAGCTCGTCTTTATCGGTGAACCATATCGTATCACGACGGATAAAATCCTCGTTGAGAAGATTTATATCATGTGTCGTCAGGAGCATTTGAGATGTTCCGTCGCTGTTTGCCAAGAATACCTTTATGAAATAAGCCAGCAACTCGTAATGAATACTTGTTTCCACTTCATCGATGGGTACAAAACGATTGGTTTTTAACAGGAAATTCAGGATTACTGCCATTCCCAAGAATCTTATAGTACCATTGGACTCGTATTCCTCGGACAAGTCATATAAACTGTCTCCAGCCTTGTGCTTGAAAGTCAGTTCTGTATTTGTGATTTTACCCTTTCGGAGCATCTCTGCTTTTGCATCATCTTCAATAGGGGCGTTTTGAATCAACTGCTCTAATTCTGGAGAAATCAGTTCTTCTTCCTCGCGCAAGATAACATCCTCTATATTAAAATCGGAGGCCTTCAGGAAGTCCAATACAAACCTCTTCAAATCCCCAGTTTCGTCCTTATCCAAACGTGATTTTACATATCCCGACAGCAACATTCCCGGAGCCAATACATCCTTTATCTGTGTGGCAAAGTAGTCGTACACATCATTCAGTTTGGTTCGCTCCACATTGCTTTTGCCAAATGCAGCAAGCACACTACAATTATTTATGGTATTGCCAGAAATGACGTCTTGGCTTTTTTTTGTCATTTTCAAATTCGCACCAAATTCTATGGTTGTCGAGTCTGTATCGGCATCATAACTACGGCTATACAATTTGGTAGGACGAATAGACTCATAAACGACCAATGTCTCGGAATAGATGTATCTCTCATCCAATTCAAAACTAAGGATATATTTGGATTGGTTGATATAGAACACCATTGACATCTTTGTCTTTTCATTCCTTGATGTATCGTCCAGCATGAAGGGAACAACTCCTGTTTTTGCATTACGGTCTTTAGGCATTCTCAGAACAAGCATCCTGAAAAAACCAATAGCGTTCAATATATTGGTTTTTCCCGAGGCATTTGCACCATAAATGACTCCCAACTTTAGCAACCTAACGCCATCCTTCACTTCATACGAATACTCATCGGACATGAATGTGTCTGATGAAGGTTCAAAACTGATTTTTTGAACCGACTTAACGGAGAAATAATTCTCAATACTGAACTCTGCTATCATAACCGTTGCGTTTATCTTGTTTTGAGTGCAAAGATATACATAAAATATCGTATGATAAAATTATAACCAAATATATTGTAATTAAACTACAAAATCTGCAATTAAAAGCAGAATTTCTATTTTTATGATTCGTGAAAATACCACCAAATATGATGATTAATTTAGATACGGCATTGAACATTCGGAAAATAATTGTATCTTTGTCATCAGCTAATCATTCCACTTCAATTTGAAGCAAGATGAAGAAGATAGCACGTTACAAATCCATTACCTATTGCCATAAAGTAGATTTGTAAATTACTGAAAAATAGGGATATACTACTAAGCAAAAGAATTGTTACCAAATCGTAACCCCGTCGAATTGCTTTATAATAGCATATATGCTACTGAATTACAATTTCTTGCGCAAATATACGTAATTCTTGAGAACTCAACAACCGATACCTTTGTCACATTAAAAATTGTTGAGTTATGAAAAGTACGTTCAAAGTTCTGTTTTATCTGAAAAAGGATAAAATCTCGAAAGACGGGAAAGTTCCGGTCATGGGGCGCATCACGGTCAATGGCACGCAAGCCGGTTTCAGTTGCAAGTTGAATATCGACCCGGCACTATGGGATGAGAAAACCAATTATCTGAAATCGCAACGAAATACGCTTTCGCGCGAAATTCACCAGATGCTTGAAAACATCAAAGCTCAAATCGCCAAACACTATCAGTCGATCAGTGACCGTGATGCGTATGTCACGGCCAATAAGGTCAAGAATGCTTACCATGGTTTCGGCGACCGATATAAAACGCTTATCGCAGCTTTCGACTACCATGCCGATTCTATAAAAGCGAGAATCGGACGTGACAGAGCGCAACGTACTTACGATAGGCTGATGGAAGAACGCCGTTGCCTGGTGCGGTATCTGGTTCTGAAAAAACTGGAAGATGTGACTTTGAAGGAGTTGGATGTTACGTTCATCGAAAGATATTACGCATGGATGCTCTCAGACGGACATTGCGGCAAGACAACGGCTTTCAAACGCACCCAGACGTTGAAGTGTGTTTTATATGTAGCCGTTGAGCAAGGCTGGATAGACCGTCATCCCTTTCTGGCGTTCAAATGTGCACCGGATTATAAGCCCCGCATGTTCCTGTCCGACGAAGAAATACAACGGCTTATGGATATAGAATTGCGTTATCATCGGCAGCGGGCCGTGCGGGATATGTTTATTTTCTGTTGTTTCACCGGACTGGCTTATATAGATCTGAAGAATCTGACTTACGATCATATCGTAACAACTCCGACGGGAGAACAATATATCTACAATCGCCGTCAGAAGACCGGTACGCCTTATCACATCATGTTGCTGCCCATTGCGCAAGAGCTTATCGAACGATATAGGGGGTATCCGGGTAAAATCGACGAAACGCGGGTCTTTCCCGTGAAAGATCGGAAAAGTATGTGTACAACGATAAAACGTATTGCCCAAAAATGCGGCATTACCAAAAACCTATCGACGCACATCGGTCGGCATACGTTCGGAACGACGGTCACGCTGGAGAAAGGCGTTCCCATTGAGACTGTCTCGGAGATGCTCGGACATAAGCAGATTACGACGACTCAGATCTATGCCAAATTAACCGCCAACAAGATGAAGGAAGACGTACGTCTTCTTACGCAGCGCATCGGCAATCTGTATGAACTCACACAGCCTACGACCCGGCTGCTTTCCAAAGAGGCTTAACCCTAAACGGACGGCGACCAGATCAGTCTGGTCGCCGTTCGTTTACTTATTCCAGGGCCGGAAGTCGCGGTAGTTTTTCTTCAGCACCTCGAAGATACCGGATTCGGGATAGAGGATTTTCCCGCCGAGCGTCGTATAGGGAATCGCTTTCGTATCCCGCAAGGTCTGCAACGTCCGTTTGCACACATGGAAGCGTCTGCAAATCTCATCTCCGGTCAGATAATGCTCCTGACCGATCGTCGGCCGCAAATGTTTCATGGCCGTTTCGATCTCGCGCGTGGTTTGCACCATCCAATCCGTCAGTTCCTTGAACTCTTCGGATCGCTTCGTAATAATGTCCGACATACTATCTGCGGATCAGAGCTTCGCGGATGACGCGTTCGACGTCGGTCTCCCGGTAATAGAATTTGGAACCTATCGTGGAATATGGGATGATTCCCCGATCGCGGTAATTCTGCAAAGCCCGCTGCGAGATATGCAGCGCCTCGCATACTTCCTGCGTGCTGAGCCATTTCTCCCGTGTGGGCGGAGCTACCTTACGATACAATTCCGTTACGGCGACCGACAGGCCGCACAGACGCCTTCTCAGTTCCAGATAGGCATCGTGTTCCATCATGGTTACTTCCATAAGTCGAATGTTTTATGAATTAGTATTTAGTATAATTTAAGCACCGGCATCGGATGCCGTCGTGTTTCATTTCGTCGTTTCAAATCCGGTGCACACAGCCGGATTTGCCGTCGTGCCGAAAAGTAATCCTCCGTCAGCATCAGCTTTTCTGCTTCCGGTGTAAAGAGCATTACGCCTTTCATCACCGCATAATACGCCTCGTCATTCGCCACGACATGACGGGGCTGTAACTTCAGACGAGTCAATTCCGGCAATAATTTCCGCATGTATAGTTCATCGGGCCGCTTCGCTTCTTCCGTCGTCGCATGGAAGGATGCTTCCGGAGGCAGATCGTATTGCAGATAGAACAGGTTTTCGAGCGCCCGTCCGGGTGTCGTCTTTTTCAACTCTTCGGAGATGTGATGCCTGAAACCCTCTTCGCCGTTCGTTCCGACAGCGAAACGTACGGCATGCAGCGTTCAGTCGAGCGTCAGGTAAATACTTCGTATCCGGTCTTCCCGCATATTCGTTACATTTTTATTGCGGCACGTTTGCCGCTGACAGGACGGGAATGCCGCAGCCTGCGTTCCGTTTCCCGCCTTTTGGTTACGGTGCCCGTTCCGGGCAGGGAAACATGCTGTTTCGCATCCGGCAATGACTCTTTGTATTCCGTCAGGAATCTCCCGTTCTGAATGTTGTATTCCGTGCGAAGAATACCCGCTGCGATTTCACGGGCCTGCTGCTGCAAGGCACCGTACCCGAAGTCGTGCGTCGATTGCCGGTTTCCCATACGCGCCCGGTCGCAATCCCGGAGTTTCGACGCCACCTCGGAGAAGAACTCCCGATGTCTGAAACGATGCAACCCGTCGTCGGCTACAGATGCGGCGTACCCGTTTTCCGCGATATACAACAGCGTTGCGAGATCGTGATTGCCTGACGATACCTGTGTCCGGTTCCCGGCAACGAACCTCTTGAAGTCCTCGTAGCACGGCGATATGGAATATGCTGCCGAACATACGCCTTCCGAAAGTACCGATGTCGGAATCCACTTCTCCTCGGTAAAACTGTATCGGGATCTCTCCAGTCCCGGATACTCGCTTTTCAGGTCGCTTTTCACGAATTTGTCGATACACTTGTCCGCCATCGCGGCGATTCGGGGCGGCAAATGTTTCAATTCATAGATTTTCAGCGTATCTGCATCAGTCCGCATTCCGAAGAAACGATCCGTCATGTATTGCATATAGCAGTACATGGCCCGCCGGCCCTTGGGCGTATCGCTGAAGAGATAAGTTCCCTGCGAAGAGGTTACAGCCCGATAGAGCGGTGCATCGTCGGGCGCCGTACGGGCACAATGCATCGTAAATCTCCGGTATTCGGAATCGCGCATCAGCTGTTCCCGCCGCCCTGCCGGAGAGAGGGGCGAAAGACCTTTCGAGAGTGCGAAAGCCGCATCCCGGAGCGAAACGGCCGGCTCGGGGTGTATATCCTGCCGGATAAAAGCCGGAGCCAGCTTCCCGTAAAAATATTCGTTCGTCGTACTTCGGCGCGACGGAATCGCTTTGCTGTCGGGAAAGGTCAGATGCAGCAGCGTGTGGTCAGGAACGACCGATGAACGGGAGCAGGCGGCAACCTGTTCGCGTATATAATCTTCGAAAGACTGACGTCCGTTTTCTCGGACGGCGATACGCACGGCCTGCATCTGCGGATTCATCGTAACGAAAACACTCGCCGGAACCTTGCGCCTCATGAGGCGGTCTAAAAAATCTGCGATTCGGGACATGAACGGTAAATTTCAGAGGATTTTACAAGACAGAATCGGAAATAATATCTATTCCCTGACACAACGCACCAGCCCTTTGCCTTTTCCGCCTTCGAAGTTCGTCCACCCGCTGTTGATCTCGAATTTGAAATAGACGGTCGGATACGGCGTAGCGGATGTCGGTTCGGACGCCGCTCCGGTCAGCATGACGGCAACGCCGTCACGATCCAGCCAAAAATCGTCGTTCCCGACCGGTACGGGATAAAACGTCCCCTTCGTATCTCCCCTGAAGCGCTGGAACCAATAGCCGTTGTCGAACGCTCCGACCACATATGGTTCTCCGGGAAAAACGTAATTCTCGAAAGCCGTCCATGTATAACGGCTCGGCAGCCGGTACCCTTCGGGACAGGGGGCATGCACGCTTTTCGCACTCGCCCAACCGTAAGTGTCCACAGGCGCGGGATCGCCCCAAAGGGCATTGTCGTAATAGGTATAAAGTTTGGCGTACCACCCCGTATAGACATACGTCGTCGGGTGCCGGGTCATATAGGTCAGATCGTATGTTTTGGCTTCGGATTCGTTCGTGGTGTAGATTGTCGGCCAATGGTTTATGAACCGATCCTTACGTCCTGCGGCGTTGTAGACCTCGTTCGACGTAAAGGGATCTTTGCGCCCCCATGTGTAGACCAGTCCGTAGCGGGTTTTCAAATCCGTACCGATGGCTCCCAGATTCCGATCCATGACAAGGAACTGTTCGCCCGCTCGGTTCGTATACCGGTCGTCCTGCGGCCGATCGCCGGGCAGGCACCATATATGCCAGCTCCAGAGAATCGTCCCGCCGGCATCGTACACCGCGACGAGCGCATTGCCCCGCTGACCGTTCGTGTGCACCGTAAGACGGTTGTCCGCAAGCGTGAATCCTGTAATGATCTTGTTGTCCTGCCACAGCAGCCCGGCGGATGCCGGAGCGTATTCATCGCCCGCCTCGATTCCCAGATAGGCGTAATTGCGGCTGCGGGACGTGCGATACGGGGTAACATCGAACGTAACCTGATCGCCGGTGCAGATATGGCAGTTCGCCGTTCCGTAATACAGGCCGTCGTAGACGAGAACCCGGTTGTCGATCTCATCTTCGCCCCTGATAACAAGCTCCAGATTATGCCACGTGTTTCGGCGGACATTGAAATCCGACGTGTTATTTTCACCCGGATAAACGATGTATTCGACAAGGGCTTTGTCCGCGCTCCGTTCCGCGAGAATCCGCAGGTAGGTGGCACAGGACGGAGCATTTTCAGGGCACTTGTCCTTCTGGTCGGTGATCGTGTCTACCGAGCCCTGCAAGTTCTCGAAAAGATACGCTGTACCCGCGGTTCTCCGTTCATTGCCGACAGGCATCGCCTCGCCGTCATAGTAGTTCGCCTCGACCGTCGAGGAAATACTGCCCGAATCGAAGGGACGTATCGTCCGCGGCAGATTGCAGAACTGCACAGAGCGAAGACGGAGCGACGGTGCGACGGCGTCGGCGACCTCGATGGTATAGGCGATCTTCGCCGCACTGCGCGTTACGCGAAGCGATGAGGGGGTACACCGGCCAGCGCCATCGACCGCCAATGTTCCCCGATCCGTCATCGGGATAGCGTCCGAAGAGACCATCACGTCTACCGCTGTTTCGTAAAACTGGATCTTGAACGCATTTTTATCTCCCAGATCCTGTCCGGCGTTCGCAATCGCATAACTCCGATAATTGCCGGGAAGGACGTTGAACACCAGCGGCGAGGAAACGGAGGGGAAATAAAAATGATATTCTGTATCTCCGTATAGATACAAATTCACATCCCGAATGCAATTTTCATCCATTGCGCGGGTGGCGGCCTGCTGCTCGGTCGTCAGATGCAGTTCGACCCTGACGGGCGATTGTTTTTCGGGCGCCCGAGCCGGTATCTCTACCGCTTCGGTGCAGGCTGCGAGCATCGAAAGCATGCCCGGGAGCCAAATCAACAGTTTTTTCATCGTGACAGCGGTTAAAATTCGGGGGTTGCGATTTCCTTATCCCAGCCGGGAATGTCGATCGTGTCGGCTTCGATCACCGGACAGCGGATAATTTCCACCTCTTCGTGTTCGTAGACATGGCAGCCCGCAAATAGCGATGCGATAAGCGCGACCGCCGTTGCTGCAAGAAAGCCGTACGCGACGGCATATTTGATTTTCAGTCTGTTCATAAGTTCGATTGTTAAGTTCGGTTTTTTCGGTATTCCTCATAATCCACGGAGTAGAACAGCGGCTTGCGGTTGCACCAGTAGGCCAGCCGCCATTGCTCCCGCGAGGGTTTCCCCTCGTGTTCGAAATCCCGGTACGGCTGCGCGAAAGGCTGGCATCCCAACGCTTTCAGCTCTCGGATACGCCCGAGTGCATCTTCGGTGTCATCCCTTATCAGCACATAGAGGAAGAGCTTCCGGGCCGGAACGCCGTGCTTACGGAGGAGTTCTATGGCTTTATGAACGTCGTCCTGCATGGCACGGCTGTCGTAGGCCATGCGCAGAAAACGTATCCATTTGACCCGTGCGAGCAGCGCAGCGATCTCCGGCGTGCGGGCGATACGCCGGGCATCGAGTCCCTGGTTGAAATCTACCCGGATGCCCATGCGGACGATCTTCTCGATCTGCATAAGTCCCCACTCCGAAGCCAAGACATTGTTGTCGAGTAGCACGGCACGCTTACGCCCGTCGAGAAATTCCTCGATGTCGGCATGTGCCCGGACTTCACCTTCCTTATGGGGCACGACGCACCACGGGCAGCGGTTCACGCATCCGCGCGTGAGAAACCCATAGGCTTCTTTGACTCCATAAAGCGAGTAATCCGGACATATATGCTCGATCTCTTCGGGAAGCATTGTCGCATAGTCCCTGTAACCCGTCCCGGCACGCACGACCTCACAGTCGTAATGAGCCGTGCAGTCCCGAGAAAAGGTAAAGACCTTCGACATATAGACCTTGTCATAACGCCTCACCGCGGGATCGGCGAACTCCACCGTATCGCCCCGGCGCTTGTGCCATGCCGAGAGTTTCATCAGCGCTATGTTCGGGAAGTTATGCCCGTCCACATCCACCAGTCCGATCCGCATGACTATTGTTTTAAGAGTTCAGCAATCTCCGGATCGAGATTGCCCCGATACTCCATACGCCCGTCCAAGCGGCATGCTTCGAGGAAATGCTCCCGACCTTCCGCCTTGCGTCCCAATCGCGAGCAGGCGATGGCCCGCAGATACTCCGTCACGGCATCCTTGGGCATCGTTGCCAACAGCTCCATCGCCCGCTCGTTATGATCCAGCGACAGATGCGCCACGACCGTGTTGCGGTCGTTGTAGTCGTTGAGAATATAGAGCGCCTTGGCGTATTTGCGCTTCCGTAACAGCTCCACGCCGCGGGCATAGGCCGTATCCAATTCCGTGGTGTGTATCGTGTCCTTGACCATCCCTTTGCGCCGCAGGTTGTAGCGGAAATTCACGGCCCGTAGCTGCGGATAGATCACCGAACGGATATAGGCATACTCTTTCGGAAACTGTTGCCGGATGGCCTGCTCCCGTCGGTCGGGATTCTTCTCCCAAGCGATCAGTTCCAGAATAGCGTCACGATTTCCGATCTCCCGGTCTGTTCGGATGCGGTTTGTCAGCTCCTGCCAATCCTCAGCTACCCACCGCACGGTGAGTATCGTATCGATGCTTTTGCCGTATCGGCGGACAAGGTAGCGTTTGAGCGCCGCGGCCCTTCCTTGCGAGAGCCGGGCGTTGAAGGTATAGGCTCCCTCCGGAGACGATGCCGCCGTCAGCGTGATGGTATCGACATAAAACTCCTGCTGTTCGACGATCTGCCGCATCAGGCCAGAGATCTTGTCCAACTGCCGCCGGTTGTCGCCCAGCGTATCGACCACACGGGTATCGCCCACGAAGAACTGAATGTAGTTGCGGTCTTCGACGGTCACGAACTTGTCGATGACCTTGATGCGATACCTCGGTACGGTATCTACAAAGGATAGCATCGAGGATACGACGTAGCTCAGCGTATCGGACGGCGGCAGACGGTAGGCGCTGTCGTCCACGGCCAACACCTGCCCCTGAAGCGTTACGAGCATCTTCTTCGAGGTCTCGTCGGTTTTCACTGCTTGGGAATAGTAATACGTGACGGTGCTCCTGCCTTCGACCAGCGAGTCGAGCCGGACGTCTTCGGGATAGGGAAACTTCACGAAGCGGTTGAAGGCCGCCTCGCGCCCCACGGTATCGGGGCGGAAGCGTTCGACATAGGTTTCGTACTGCCAGTAGTCGCGCTCTTGCAGCAGCGAGAAGCGTCCGCCGCGGATCACCAGATCTTCGAGCGCCACGGATTCGTCGGGCTTGTGCAGAATGGGTGTAATGACGACGCTGCGGCTCTTGCCCAACAACTGCCTGGGCAGCGTCACGATGAAATCCAGCACGACGCGCCCGTTGCGTTCGGGAATAGACCGCATCTTCGCCACGACCGTCACCTGCTCGATCTGAAGCGCCATGACACGCTCGCCGTCGGCAAGCGTATCGACGGGTGCAAGAAAGAACGTGTTGCTGTCACGCTGCAACTTCACGACCTGCGGGCGGTAGTCCTGCTGCCGCTCCTGCCGTTCGGCGCGGGTAAGCTGCGAGAGCGAGGCAGTCATCTGCTGCCGCTGAAGCCGTCCGGCTACCGAGCAGCCGAACAGGCTTCCGAGCGCTGCCGACAGCAGACCTATCTGCAATATCTTATTGCATATCTTCATGGCTAAAAGATATAAGAGAATGAGACTTCCAGTTTTGTCGGCGCCAGCGTCCAGCGTCGGTTGTGGTAGATGTATTCATCCTCCCAGTCAGAGACGGTCGGGTCGCGGCGTGTGTCTTCGGTATGGAACAGCCCTATGCCGGCTTCGAGGGCGATATTCCATCGTTTCGAGAGCATCCACGCATATCCGTAGCTGACACCAAGACCGTAGGCATTGCCCTTATAGCGTTTTGTGCGGCTTCCGAGGTCGTAGCCGACATAGGTAAGGTGCTGTCCGAGAAAATGCCCGACGAAGGATTCGTAGAACCAGTAGCGGCCGCCGAGCTGCAAGGCATGGAAGTTCATCGAGAGGGATGCGGTATTCACCGGATTCCAGTAACCGGACAGCTCCAGCGACCAGTTGTCCGTCAGGGCCGCTTCGGCCCCGACGTTCAGCGTCGCGCTGCATGCCGCAAGGGCGTTGGCCCTCACGGCGAAGATCTGCGCCGCAGCCCTGCGGGGCAGACCCCACAAGGCCGCCGACAGCAGCAGGAACAGTATGATTCGTTGTTTGTTCATTGTTGAAAGTTAATTCGGTTTTATTCCCGGATGCAGCGCACCGGATTGGCAGCATAGCGGTAAAAATCCGTCGTATTGACGAATGGCGGGTAGTTACTCGTATCGAATAGGATCGAGGTGCAGGCTACGTCATGGAACACGCCGGTCGAGTCTCTCCAATGAAGATAATACGGAGCGTTCGTGTAGAGCCTTCCGAGCGACCCGTTGCGGTCGTAACGTCCTTCGTAGAATGTTCCGCCCAAGGGTATTTTCGCCGTCTGCGTGCTGTTACAGCGGATTGTAACGTAATAAGGTGCCGATACGCCTATCCGCTCTATTCCCGCAAAATCCTCGGCACCGGGCACTTTCCATCCCGGAGGGCATGGATCGTAAATGGATTTATGGCTGGTGCGGCTGATATTGTTCTTCCCGGTCGTGACGTTGCCCCAGAGGTTCGGGTGATGGACGTAGAGCCAGTCGGCGACCGATGCCCACTCTTCCCAATCCTCGTAAAATACCCCGTCCATATAAGTCGTAGGATGTGCCGTGGCCCATTCGAGGGTCATCACGTCGTAAGGCGATTCGGTTCCGGAGGTTCGGGGATTGCTTTCAGCATACTCGAACCCCGGAGCATAGACGGTCGGAGCCTGCGTGTAGGCGTCCGTGGCCAGCGCTGGATACGGAAACGGATCTTTGCGGCCCCACTGGTAATAGAGTCCTTTGGCAGCGGCCTGCGTGCAGTCCGTAGCCAGGGCCCCGAGGTTGCGATCCATAAAGACGGCTCCCGAAGCGTAGGTCTGGGCCGTGGCCTCGATCTCGTAATCCACCGACCAGATATGCCACGACCATATGCATACCCCGCGGCTGTCGAGAAGACCGATCACGGCATTACCGCAGGTCATGCCGGTTCGGAAGACGATACGTCCGTCGCCGGTCAGCTCCGCGCTTTCGACGATCGCGCCTCGGATCGTGCCCGTTTCCCAGAGGACTTTCGCCTCGGCTCCCGCAAGTCTCTTCGGGACGATATTCGTCGTTGCACGGCCGTTGCCCATCGTCGTAGCGTCGAACGAATAGGAGGTATTCAATTCCGGCGCGATATAGCAGTTGGCCGTGCCCCCGTCGTCGAGCGGCCGGGTATTGACCGTGAATTTCGGGAAGATCGCGGCTTCGGGCGAGGTCGGAATGTAGGCATACGAAGCCGAGGTCGAAAGCCGTGTCTTGTAGTCGGCTGCCGAATACCATCCCTCGAAGCGGTATCCGGCTTCGGGTACGGCTGTCAGCGTGCATCCCTTTTCATGGCACAAGACGACCCGGTCGTGCGTCAGGAAAGACGGTTCAGCGTCATACAACGCTCCGGCGACGGTTACCGTACCGTTTCCGTTTTCAGCCGTCGCGGAGTGAATATATACGTCGAGACGGTTGGCGAAGCGGTGTCCGATGTCGAACGACTGTGCAAATCCCGCATCATCCTCGACCGTGACGGTATAGACCACCTGCGAATTGACCGTCGTATAGATTCCCGGAGCGTAGTTCACGCCGAAGACATTGGGGCCGGGCTGTTCCGGAAGCGTAAGGTCGCGGCCTTCGCCTACGGGAGAGCCGTTCAGACAGAACGCTCCGGCGTTGCCCTGCGCGACACCGATACGTCCCCGAAGCGTCAGGGGTGCGGGACTCCCGTCGATCTCCACAGCGAGCATCTGAAACGGATTGTAGGTGCAATATCCGCCGACCGAGTTTTCTTCGTAGGTATCATGCACATTGACGGCATAGCTGCTAATGCGGGTATCGACCTCGCTGTCGCCCAGGATCAAGATGTTGAACCGGTAATGTACGTTCGCCCGGACGTTGAAATCCGAAGTGTTGTTTCCTCCGAGATAAATATAATAAGCCAATACTTTCGACCCGCGCACGGCGCGGATCAGCAGATACGAGGCATTCGCGGGGGCATTCTCCGGGTTCTTCTGACGCTGGTCGGTAATGGCCGCCACCGTTCCCTGCATATTGGGTAGCAGATAGCAGTCGCCCGCGGCCTGCTGTCCGGAAAGTTCCACCTCCGGACAATCCGTATAGTCGTCGGGATCATCCGACGGTGCGGCCGCCATATCGAACACAGATACAGAACGCGGTACGGAAAGAAGCTGCACGGAACGCAGTTCGATGTCGGCAACGGCCGGAGCAACGGTAATGTTATAGGAGATTTTCGACACGCAGCGTTGTACTTCGACGGCAGGCAGCGTCAGCATCCCGTCTGCCGAGGGAATTATCGTTATATCGCCCTCATAGGCCATCGGCAATACATTGTACTCGTCGGCATACGACACGGTGAAATCTTCCGATGCCGGATTTTCACCCAAGTCGCGTCCCATGTTAACTGTAATACGTATCCTGTAGTCGCCCGGCAGGCATTCGAAACGCAGCGTCGCAGAGGTCTGGTAACGGTGCAGGACAACATTGCTGTTATCGTCGTAAAGGTAGAGGTTCAGGTCGCGGATGGCCGTTTCATCCGCAGTGCGGGTTACGGAGGACATCCTTTCGGGCCGTACTGTCAGGCTGACAAAGACACCGCGGGGATTTGTACATTCTGTCCTGTCCTCGGCGATGCAGCCCCACAGCAACAGGATGGCAGCGAGTATCAACAGATATTTTTTCATAGTCGGAAAAATCTGAAAAAGGGATTGAAAAAAGCTCCCGCCCGCGAGGAACGGGAGCTGCCAAAACAAGAGGGCTATGCCCCCAGCTCGACGTTCTGCGTCACGGGCGTCTCCCAATCGGCGACGGTGACCGATACGGCGCACTCCTGACCTACGAGACCCGTGATATTGGCCGCGACACGGTAGTAGCCGTTTCTGAGAATCTCGCCCGCGGCCTTACCCGTCAACTCGACCGAATAGGTCACCTCCGAGCGGTCGTCCGTAGTCGAGGTGCTGCCGTCCGAATCGTATGTGGCGTTAATTTCCAGCAGAACGCGGCTGCCCGCGGGCAAAGCTCCATTCTCGAAACAGTAGAACAGCGCATTGCATTTTCCCGAAGCCGTGGCGGGAGTCTGCGTGTGGCTGAAGGTCATGGCCCCGGGTGTCGGCGTTCCGGCCACGACGAGCGACTGTGAGGCGGCTTTGGAGAGTTTTACCGAGTTGATGGTAAGCGTTCCTGCATATTTGTCGGCGAACGACGGGTCGATGGTCGTCTGAAGGGCTACTTTAGCGACAGTGCGTTTGAGCGTGATGCCGACATTGGTCGTGGAGTTCACGGCCCCGACGGTCTGCGATTTCATGCCCGACATCACGAAGCCGCCCGAACGTTTGGCTGCGGTGGACACCTCGGCAAAGGTGCCGTTATAGTCGGCGGCCGACTTCTCCACAAGGGCCGTAAGGGCTGCGCGGGTCTTGGCCGACGAGGCGTCGTAGTTCGCTATGGCATAGAATGAGCAGGGGGTGCTGGCAAGAGATTTAGGTAGGGAGAATGTCGCCGATTTCGCGGCCAGCTCGCTGGATGTTAAATCCCGGCGAATAACGAAGTTGTCGGCATTATCGAAGACGAAAATCGACAGTGACGACAACGAAGACTCTCATGCCTCGGCCGAGGCTGTCGAATCGAAGAAGGAGCGGGTGTCGGCGGCATCATCGGTAAGCGTAAGTGCGATACGTGCCCCATCGGTGAAAGAATTGGGGGAAGGTACGACTTCGGTCTCCTTGTTGCAGGAAACGGATGCGGCAGCGAAGACTGCAACGGCTAAAAGGATGTTTTTCATGTTATTTGGATTTTGAATGCAGCGATGCACTATGCGTCGCTTTCTGCTGCAAATGTATAATACAAAATCACTGAAAAGTACACTTTTCCGGATGCCTCTCGGGAAAAATCAAAAAGTTTTTTGTAAAGTATGAAAATATAATCAACTGAAAAATAACCTGTTGAAATTTTGCAAACGGAGAAAAACTTTCTGATTTTCTCGTCCTTGACAGGTCTCCGCTCTCTCTATCGCAGGTGTCTTTCGACGACTTGCTCATAGGCTTTTTTCAATTTATCCAGAAAAGGTGTGACCGCCGTGCTGCGGTCAAGCATCCTGGTTTTCTTGACATAGACATCGTTGATCGTGATATGGAATGTAGAAGACAAGGCACGGACGATCTCGATGAAACGCGCCTTGCGGTTGCCGTACATGATAATCCCGTTTTTATGAAGGGCAACGGCAAGCTCCAGCAGCTCTTGCTGCGTCCCTGTCCACAGCAACTCGCCGTCCTGATAGGATAAAGGGAACGAATAGTCTTGGTTCGAGCTATATTTCGTACTATTGCTGACGATATTGATTTCGCAATCCAGAATATACATGATTTTATAGATGAACGTCGTCCTTAAAACATTGTTCGAATATCGATTAAACGATGGATGGGACAATACGTCGAATTCAACCCGGCTGTAATACAGTATTCTCAAAATATCATCCCGGTTATCGAAATTAGCAACCATCTCGGTCATCGTCTCGATAAACTCTTCGTATGCATGGGCTAATTCCGACGGATTCGATTCATTTTGAGTTAGCAACGCGTATATACGAGTATGAATAAGCGTTTTCATAAGACAGATCTCCGTATTGCAGAATCATGTGTATTTTTCGTATTCACAAAGTATCTGTTGGATAATTTTTCGTATCTTTGCAAAACAGCAAATAGCTGTCGAATCCTGTCATCGACACCTGAAAATGCTACCAAGACAAGATGGACGGGATGATAGGAGAATCGTGTAAAAACAGCACGGGCTCTCCTATCTGTTCATCGGGTTGTAGCATTCTTCAGGTGTCAATAGGTTGATACTATCTCAACTTATTATTGTTCCAACTAAATATAATTTGAATACGAATTCATCAATTCGTGCGTTATTAAATAAATACTATCACAAACCGGCTACGGAGAGTTTTTAGATTGAAAGGTCACTTACGGGTATATATCGACTCGAATCGGTCAATGTATTTGCGGTAGTTTCTGTTTCCCCATTCGTCTTTCGGATAGGGGGAACGTTTTTATATCCCTTCTTCAGTTAAAACAACCCGCACACCCCGAAGGATGTGCGGGTCGGGAAACTGGTTATAGCTTACAAGCAGATAACCATCCTAAATCGGTCTATTCGCACATATCTCTTTGCGGAGTTATTCCACTTCGTCCATGTTGATCTCATACCCCGACGATACAAAAGTCCAGTCTTGAGGGCGATCGCCGTTCTCACAGGTAACGGTCAGACCGTAAAGCCCGCTTGCCGTAGCGTTGAATCCGTTAAGCGGATTAACGTTGCTGCTGCGACGCAGGTTGAAGAACATGAATGCGCCGTAGCCCTGGGCTTTGGCACGCTTGGCCAGCGAATTCAGCGTCGCTGCGTTGGGAGCAGAGCCGAGATTCGTCGATACCGGCGACCAGCGGGTTTTGTCCACCAGACCGGATGTCATGAAGCTCGAACCGAAATAGCCATGATACGCATAGTCGATGCAGGCTTTAGCCTCGCTGTTCAGCGTGTTGGTATACCCCCAGTCGAAAACGGTGATGAGTTTGTCGGCCGGCATCAGCGCGTGGAGTTTGGTGATGATTTCGCTGTACGAAGTAGAATTGGTAGACGAATAATTAGCATACTCATCATCGAATCCGATTCCGTCCAGACCGTATTTTTCCACAGCATGGGCCAGGATCTTGGCGAACTGTGTGGTCTGGGTATCGTTCATGTTGGCGACACCGATGCCCTGCCAGTCGCCCAGCACGGTCAGCAGCACCTTGATGCCCTTGTCCTGCAACGGTTTCACGTAAGTCTGATAACCGCCGTTTTCGAGCAGGTTGGTCATCTTGTCATTCAGGAAGAGCGTAGGCTCTACCACTCCGTTCACCGTCCGCTTGTGGATGTTCGAGGCAAACAGCTCCACGATACCGGCAAAGGGTTTGCCGTTGGAGAGCATGTAATCTCCGGCATTGAGCGGGTTGGTGTCGTTGGTCTCGACATAGATGGCCACCACGGGCGTATCGCCGTAAGCACGGGTTTGGGGAACTGTGCCCTGATCCATCGTCGGCTCCTCGGCCTGCTGGCACGAGAACATCATCGTAGTACCCAAGAAAAGGGCTGCAAAAATTTCAAAATAACGTTTCATAGTCGTTTTTAGTTTTAAAGGATCAATAACTGGTTAATCGGTTTATTTTGGGTTTTGGTTTTTGTTTTTTCTGTCATTCAATGAGTTTTAAGGGTTAAAGAATATGTCGTTTAGACCGAAATAGGCATGCCTGTAAGTTTACCAGTCTTTTAACCATTTGTTATATCCTGTACCACCATTCGGGAGTTTGCCCAAAAGAGATGTATCGAATGAATATTCATTATCGCTCATAATGGAGGGGCCCCAAGGTGTATCCTCGATCATCCAAGCGCCATCGTCGGCAAAATACGTATATCCAACCTGAATGCTGCTAGCCCAAGTGCTTTCGAAATTATCCTGAAGAAGCGTCCGCAGACTTTCAAAAACCAGAATATTGCTCTGCTTGTTTCCTGCCTGACGCCAGAAGAAAATATCGGTGAAATAGTCATTTATAGTGTTCGGGCCCTGCGGATACCACGGAATATTGATACATCCGTATTTCGCAGGATCGAGGCCGGCAATAGGCTTGCGGGGATGATCCGTCGAGACATATTGCTGCCCCTGATGCCAGGGATCGACAATCTGAACATTTTTCTCATTGTCCAGATACCCAGACCATGCGTAATCGAGGTATTGCCCGACTTCGATGCCTCCGGTCGCCCCGGTATCCCAGAAATACTCGGTGGGGGCTTCGTAATCGGTCAGCGTCACCAGTTTGTCATTGCCGAGCGCTTCCCGCATCGCTTTGATGAGTTTCGGATAGGAGGTCGTGTTCATGGCGGGCATTCCCTCCTTGCCGTAGGCGGCATTGCGATCCCAGAAATTCACACCGTCGAGTGCGTATTCCGTGATAACGGTCTTCACCTGGGCTACGAAATCGACAATCTGGGCGTCGGTCAGATTGCAGAATCCGAGCCCTGTTCCGCCACCTTCCAGACAAATGCAGACCTTACGGCCTTTATCCTGCAAGGGCCTGATATATTTGTCGATATGGTCGAGGACATAGCGCATGTCGTTTCCGAGATTCAACAGGGCGCGTCCCGTCTCCGCATCGTAATCCAATACCACCTTGTTCAAATTGACAATGTTACCGATCGTCCGCAAGCCGTCTTCCCGCTCGCTCCACGCATTTTCCCACGTATTGGCATCGAGCTTGGACATGAGGTATTCATCCACCAACAACGGCTGGTATTTTTCCGTGTCGAGATAGAATACGGCAAATACCTGGTCGGCATTGAGCTTGTACTCCCCGAGTTGTCGTGCGCGAATTGAAATGAGATAATTGATTGTCTGATGCTCCTCGGTTCCGGCCTCTTCAGCCACCGTCAGCGGCAGATAATATTCGCCCGGAGCCAGATTCTCGGCCATGAAGCGGATGCGTTTAAGTGCAGAACGCTGATTTTCTGCCGAGAGCGAAAGCGTTTTGCCGTCAGGAAAATCATAATTGCCTTCGGGCAGCAACGTTCGCTGCTCGTCGTTCGCCTCGTTCCACCCATCGAGCAACGAACCGTCGATCCATGCGTCGAGGGATAATTCCGAAGCCGGCGCTTTTGAAAACTGGTAATAGAAGTTGGAAGTTACGAACCCGGATCCTTCCGTCATCCGAATACGAACCTTGTCGTCGGACATACTGCTGCTACGCAACCTTCCATAGATATTCTCCAACGGTTCCTTGTCGGGAAGTTTCCCGCCCTGCTGCTCTACGGTGTCGGCGTCGCAGGCCATAAGGCCTGCGAGTGCCGCCGTACAGAGAAGCGTCGCAATTCCCGTTTGCAAACTAAAAATCGTCTTCATAATCACTCGTTGTTTTCGTTAAGTTTCGGAATCTCGATGCCCTGCGGCCAGATAATATCGTACTTGGCTACGCCGTCATTGCGGTACATCGAATAGTCCTTGACCGTATTGCCCGAGGCATCGTTGCACTTCCAATAGCCAAGAAGCGTCGGATCGTCCTGCGGGTTTTGAATGTCGTACATATTGTCCCAGATCTGTTCGGGCGTACGGGCCACCGACCAGACACGTGCTTCGGCGATCTTGCCGTTCAGAGGACGGTAATCGTCGTAGGAGCGGCCGAGGAAGAACTGGTAAGCCTCGCCCAGCTTGTTGTAACCCGTGTCGTCGGTCTCGTACTGCGGTTTTTCGTTGTCGGGAGCCGTATTCCACAGGTCGTAGAGCGCCCGCATGGCCAGATTGATCTGGTTCTTCTTGCTCTGCGCCGAGATGCCGACATCGGTCGCTTCGCTCTGAATCTGGCCATCGACATAGATGCGTGCGGTACGCGCCGCTTGGTCATATGTGCAGGCGACATGGTACCAGCGCCCCTTTTCGAGGTTCTTCGTCGCATCGCGTCCGGGAATCTTCCCGAAGGACGAGCCGGCGCCCGATCCGTCGAACTGCAACTGCTGACGCTCGAAATTCGTGTCGCCGATACGCAGCAGCAGATACTGCTCGACACCCATGATGGACGAGATGTTGACGGGGCTGCCCGTAGCGTTGCTCGTCGCAAAATCGTCGAGGTAGATAAGGGCCTCGTAGGTCACGGCCGTCAGACCGTTCCAAGCCTTGCTGCTTTCCGAATACTTGTCGAGGGTCGGGAACTCGATCCAGTTGTCGGTGAGCTGCGCTGCGACGGTGATGGCCGAGGATCGTTTCACGACATAATAGGCGACGTCGGAACCGTGAAGCACGTCCATCGAGGCATGGCCGATGCGCACGGGAACGAGATAGGTTTCGTCGATAGGAAGCGCTCCCGTCTGTTCCTCGCCTTGGCCCATCAGCTCCTTGAATTGCAGGGTCACGACATCCGAGGTTGTTTTTCCCGCGGCGATCGTGACACTCTCGGCCGACAACTCATAGTATTTGGCATCGAGCATCGTCCACTCCGTACCGTAGCGGGCGTTGTACGTCCCGACGAGCGACGGGTCGACCGTGAGCGTCACCGCCACATCCTGTCCCGCAGGATAGGTCAGCTCCGCCTGCAAGGCGCAGTCGTAAGTCGGTTTATTGTTGCCGAAGGTTGTAAGCTGCACCTCGTTCGTTTCCGCGACGTCGAGATAAACGGCGTTTCCGAACTTGTGGTCGTCGGCCTCATAATTATCGCAGGCCGCGAAAAACACGAGCCCCGCGACGGCTGCAATCAGATATTTTCCGTATTTTTTCATGGCGTTCACTATTTAGCGGGATTTAACGTCTGGATCGCCCCACGGATCGTCTGGTAGTTCATCTCCGCATGATAGTAATCTCCGGAAATGTTGTAAGCTGCCAGACCGCCCAGCGGGCCGAATTCGATGACGCGGCGCGACATCTCATCGACGGCCGCGAACTCCGTGCGATCCTCATCCAGCAGGGGTGCGCTGATCTCGGCCGCCAGCAGCAGCTTCTCCGGCGCGATACCGGCATACCCCGTGGCATTCAGCACCTGGAGCTTCACCTCCTGCACATTTTCGAGTTTCTCCGTATCGAGGGCAATAAAATCGACCTTGGGACGGTCGGCGGCCGCAAGCGACAGCGGGTTGCCCTCGAAGACGAGGAGCTGGCCCTCGGATTTCGCCGCAGCAAGTTTCTCGACGATGCGGGCTGTGGCATCCGTCGCCAGCGGGTTGGTCGTAAACGAGTAGCCGTCCATGCCGTTGGCGGCGACGGCGGCGACAACCTGATCCAGATAGGCATCGAGCGCCTGCATATCGGCGAACTCTTCCGCGCGTGCGGCATAATCGACCTGATAAAGTACTTTCGTCCCCTTCTCGCGCATGACGTCCATATCCTCGGCGTCGAACTTCGAGAAGTTATCGGCGTTGGTCAGCGTCACGATGTCCAGCGAATCCGGGAGGCAGCGCATGAAATCCTGCTCACTCGATGCTTTCTCGGGCGAGTTGTGCAGACGGGCATAAACAATGAAATGTTCTGACTGTTTATAGGCCCTCAGCGCCGCGGTGTATTCGGCCCATAGTGCCGGATCCTGCTCCCAGGGCTTTTCCACCTTGCTGTCCACCGTTTCCATCTCCGTCCAGTCGTTGCAGGCCGCAAACGTTGCGACGGCAGCGCAAAAAGCGAGGAAACGTATCATTCGGTTTGGTTTCATATTCATAGCGATTACTTGTTATACGGTTTGCAATCCCACCATACGCGGGTTCCCATGACGTCGCCCGAACGGTCGCCGTTCTGTTGCTCTGCACCGAGCGTTTGAATGGCCGCCTGAAGGTTGGCGTTGTTCTGCTGGTACTCCTCGACAGGGTAAGGCAGACGGCGTGCGCCCTGTTCCACATTGACGGAACCTCCCGATTTGTCGGTAGGTACAGGCAGCAGTTTCGGATACCCCGTACGGCGGTGTTCCGACCATGCTTCGACTCCCAACGGGAAGATAGCGATCCATTTCTGCACGATGATGCGTTCGAGGTTGCGCTCCTGAACGGCCTCCGTATCGCTGCCGTCCGTCGCCGTTTCCCACGGAACGGTGATTTCGCTCCGGGCAGATGCGCTGTAGTTGCCCAGCGGATCGGTATAGGGTGCAGGCTTCTTCGTGGCGTCGACCAAATAGGCGTCGGCCCCCGATGCTCCCCGCTCCTCGAACGAAAGTCGGACAGCCTGCTCATAGAGCGTCTTCGCCGTCTCGGCCGATCCCCAGCGCAGTTCGTACTCTGCATGCAGGAAGGTCGCTTCCGCGGCATTGAACCATAAATAGGGCGTATCGCTCGCAACGATCATATTCGAATACTTCGACATGGCCTGCGACTTGCTCGTCACATCGATGCCGATACGGATACCCACATAGTCGCCGACATCGTTCGCAAGGAACATCTTCTCCATACGCGGGTCTTTGTAGCCGTTCATGTAGCAGAGGATGTCGGCTCCGACACGGTGGTCGCCCCAGTCGTTGTAGATGAGCGTCGTGCGGTTCTCCGCGGCGTGCATCGCCGCATTGTCGGCATTAGCCTCGATAACACCCCCGGCAATAGCCTCGGCGGCCTTCGCACGGGCGACGTCGGACTTCACATACGACAAACGCATGGCCATGCGCAACTTGAGCGAATTGGCATATTTGAGCCACTGCGCGATATTGCCGTAGTAGACGCCGTCGTAGCGGCTCCACGCTTCGGCCGGGAGCGTCGTGTTGCGGCCCAGTATCTCGATAGCCTCGTCCAGCTCCTCGAACATCTTCGTATAGACCGCCTCCTGCGAATCGTACTCCACATAGACCGACTCGTTGCTCTCCAGCTTCGAATAGGGAATCGGACCGTAGGAGTCCGTCACACGGTGCATGATGGCCACTCGCAACAGGCGGGCGAAAGCGATGGCCACTTCGTCTTCCGTGCCGTTGACGATGCCCTTATAGGGGGTATAGGTCTCGGTGATGACGTTGGCGAAAGGCCATTTGCGCCAGTCGGCCGAGGGATTATAGGTCTCGAACTTGGTCTGCCATGTATCGACCGTAGCACCGATGTAACCGCCGAACGGCCCGCCCGAAAGCGATTCGTTGAACTGATACATATGCTCCTGCACCGGAATCACAAGACTTTGAAGAGCTTTGAACTTCGTTCCGGTCTTATAATTCAGGGCATCCATCTGGTCGTCCGTAACCTGATTGGGATTGCGGTTGATGTCTTCGAAATCGCCGGTGCAGGCTGCCAATCCGAACAGCGCCAGTGAAAGCAGCACCGACTGCCATCTGTTATTCATCTTTTTCATGGTTGCTGCGCTTTAGAATTGGAATTTGACATTGAAACCGAGGTTGCGCACCGAGGGCATCATGAAGTAGTCGATACCCTGATAGTTCAGCCCCGTCGAAGCGACGGCTTCGGGGTCGAACGGCGCTTTGCAGTAAATCATCCACAGATTGCGCCCTACGAACGACACGGTAAGCCCCAGCTTATTGCGGAACCACTTGCGCGGGAAAGTGTAACCCAGCGACAACTCCTGCAAGCGGACATTCGTCGCCGAATAGAGATAATACTGCGGCAAACCCGACTGCGAGCCGATCGCCTGATACCATTTCTGGGCATCGACCATCTCACGGCCGTTGATCAAAACACCGCCCGCATCGCGCGCCGCGGCCGAAGCCTCCGAGACGCCGTACAGGTCGAGGTTGGCCTGCGTCGCCGAATAGCAGACACCGCCCAGACGGGCCGTAAACAGCACGCCGAGGTTAATACCCTTATAGCTGAAGTCATTGCGCCATGCGAGGTTGTGGTTAGGGAAAACCGATCCGAGATAGATGTCCTCGCCTTCGTCGGTCATCAGCAGGTTGCCGTTCTTGTCCACCTCGACATAACCGTTGTCGTTGAAGCGAAGGTTGGACGTCGTGTAAAGGTCGCCCAGCGTACCGCCTTCCTTGAGGATGTACTTCGCCTTACCCAGCCCCTTGATGTCCAACTTGGTAAGATTCAACGCTTCGCCCGTAACCGGGTTCACGGCATTGGCTGCCAGTTCGATGATCTCGTTCTTGTTCCATGAGTAGGTGAAGTTCGTCGTCCAGCGGAAATTCCGCCACTGATTGTCATACCCGAGCGACAGCTCGACACCTGTATTGCGAACGTGTCCGGTTTGCAGGTAGATGGTCGTATAGGACGACGAGGGCGGAAGTGACGGGTCGAAGGTCTGGTTTTTCGTGTCGGCCTGATACCACGAAGCCGAAAGGTTGATATGCTGCCACAGACGGGCATCCAGACCGACCTCATAGGTAATGGTACGCTCCGGCTTCAGGTCGCCGATCGGATAGTGCGTCTTGTCCTTCCACACTTTATTCGTAGCGTCGTATTCGTAGGTCGGAACCGTCAGGTGACGCGGGAAAGGCATACCTACCGAGGCGATCGAACCGCGGATCTTCAGATAGCTGAACGTCTTGCCCAGATCCCATGTCGAAGAAGGCACCCAAGACAGGCCTACTGACGGATAGAAGAACGACGACTCGGGCGAATTGGCCAGTTGCGAAGCCCAGTCGTTACGCCCCGTCACCGTGAGGTAAAGCATCTGTTTCCAACCTACTTCGACCGAGGCGAAAATCGACTGCGTCTGGTCGTGCCAGCCGACCTTTTCGGCACGTTTTTTCGTGTCATCCAGATCGAAAACATTGAATATGTTGGGAAGTCCGTTCTCCTGAATCGGCCCACGGTATGACAACTCATCGGTCTTGATATTGTTGATCGAGGCGCCGATATTCGCGTTCAGAGACCAATCCTCGCCGAAAGTCTTGTTAATGTTTACCATCAGATCGGCGTAGGTCTGCGTGTCGTAAGCACGGGCTTCGGTATAGTGGCCGTTTTTGCCGCCTTCCGTAATCGTGGTGTTCGACGAGGCATAGAGTTTTTGCGTGTAGAGCGAATTCGAATTATCAATGCGGACACGTCCGGCAACATTAAGCCACGGAAGAATGTCGTAGCTGGCCGAGAACGACAGCATATAACGCTTCTTGTCCGTATTGCGCAGGTTGCGGTAGTTGATCCAGTAGGGATTCTGCATGCGCAAATCACCGCCTTCCATATCCGCACTCCAGAATTGCTCCATGAGTTTCGTCCCTTCGTTGTAACGCTCGAAGCGACGGTAAAGGTCGAAATTCTCACCCCGCGGGAACAGGTAGGCCGGAACCAGCGGGTTCGAATAGACTCCCTGATTGGTCATGTTCTGGTCTTTCTGATAGATGTAGCTGGCGCTCGCATCGAGCTTGAGCCGGTCTTTCAGAAAGTACGAAGTATTGCGGAACGTGAAGTTGTAACGGTCGTATTCGTTATTGGGGATAATGCCGTCCGAATTGACCGAAGCAGCCGAAAAATAGGTCTGGTTCTTGTCCGTACCGCCAGAAACCGTAACAGCATTCGTATAAACGTGTCCCGTCTCGAAATAATCGTCCGGAGTATAACCGTAACGGGCTTCAGGGCGTAATTTCTCGCCCCAACTGTAAATGCTCGAGCCGCTGCGCTGGCCGTTCAAACCCGTACCGTAGCGATTCTGAAATTCCGGCTGGATGAAAGGTGCGAGAAATTCGATATTACTCGAAAACGTAGCTTTCAGAGTCCCGGCTTGGCCTTTTTTCGTCGTAATCATCACAGCGCCGTTCGCGGCTTCCGAACCGTAGAGCGCGGCCGCGGCAGCACCCGTCAGCACCGACATCGACTCAATATCCTCGGGGTTGAGGTCTGCGATGGATTCCGTAGCACCGCGCGAATCGAACTCCGTACCGCCACCACCACCGAAGTTGTACATCGGAATGCCGTCGATAACGTAAAGGGCGTTCGAAGACTGCGAAATGGACTTGTTGCCGCGCAGTACGACCTTCGAGGCACCGCCGACACCTGACGATGAGGCGTTGATCGTGACACCGGCCACTTTACCCGTCAACGAGTTGATGAAGTTGGCATCCTTGACGGTTGTGATGTCTTCGGCCTTGATCTGCTGAACATTGTAGGCTACGGCCTTTTCCGAACGCTTAATACCAAGAGCAGTGACCACGACCTGCTCGATCTCGGACGCAGCCTCTTCGAGCGTGATTTCGAAAGAAGTCCGGCTGCCCACGACAATAGACACAGGAGTATAACCAATAAAACTGATTTCCAGCTGTCTGTCTGCTGCGGGGGGGGGGTACCTGAAGCGCAAACGCACCATCGGCGTCGGAGCTGACGCCTATTGTAGTTCCTTGAACAAGGATACTGGCTCCGACGATCGGATTACCTTTTGCATCCCTGATTTTTCCGGTCACGGAAACCGGATTCCCCGCATCGTTCTTTTTGGTCAGGATAATGTAGGATTCATCGATCCGGTAAGCGATTTCCGTGCCGGCGAACAGTTGTGCCAACACATCCTGGATCGTTTTTTGGACAGCGTTGATACTGACCTTGTTTTTGGTATCGACGCCTTTGTTGATAAACAAGTAACGGGTTTGATTTTCAATCTCTTTTATAACCTGCGAAATAGGGACGTTTTCCATCTTAATGGAAATTCGGGCATTCTGTGCAGATGCAGCGAATACGTTCCCAAGCAAAGAGATTGTGAGTACGAACCCAAACAGTCTTCGAAACTTGTTGAAGAATACTGTTTTATTCATATCTTTGCGAAGTTTTAGATAATAGGTTAATTAGTGTCTCAAAAAAGCTCGATTCAATCTATTATCCGGCCTGCGGATCTCTACCTCCGCAGGCTTTTTCATTGAACAAGCTATGAACGATGTTGGTTACGTTTTCATAGGCAATCATTTTAGGCGTTAAACAATCAGGCTTTCACATCAATAGATCGTCACTACGTTTGTTTCCGAATTTTTCTTGTAAGAAAAGTCCGCGGTATACTGCAAAATGTGAAGGGCTTTGTCAATGCCGTCGTTCACACGAATTTTACCACTGACGTTTCTGATGTTCGGAAGTTTCTCAAGGGAGATGTCGATCTTCACGTCGAATGCCCGCTCGAATTTCTCCATCAGTTCATCGAAAGGCAGACCCGAAATGTTGATAAGACCTTCCGTCCAGCACAATATTTCCGGATCGGTTATCGGTTCGATGAAAAGATGACCGTTCGAGAGATTAGCAATATCGTTAGGTTTCAGTATAATGTCTTTTTGCGTGGGATCGAGCCGGTTTGTAATTTGCACCCGACCTTGGAGCAATGCAGTCGAAAAGCGTTGGTGGCGCTCATCGGCCACAACGTTGAATTTCGTACCCAACACCCGAATATCGGATGCGAAAGTTTCTACAACGAACGGACACCTCTCGTCATGTTCGACATCGAATACCGCCTCGCCGGAAAGCTTTACTCTGCGGAGATTCTTTTTGAATACGGATGGATATTCGATCTTTGCTCCGGAATTGAGCTGAACGCTCGAACCGTCCGGAAGCGTGAACTTCAAGCGTTGGCCGTAAGGAACCTGCAACGTGTTGATTTGCTCGGCAAGCATATCGTAGGTGCGTTCCTTGCTGATATATCCCCCGACGAACAGCCCGATGGCGAGCATGGCGGCAGCTTGTACGGTAATACGGACTACCTTTCTCCAGTGCACGGCGATCCAACTTGCTGGACGGATCTCTTCGCCGTACAACTCCATCATGTCGATCTGCATGTGCACCTCATCCGCGCAGCGCTGGAAGTCCTCCGGATTTTCGGAATGCCACCGTGCCACCTGTTCCAGCTCATCTGGGGTTGCTTCGCCGCGCAGAGCTTTGTATATTACCTCTTGATCCATTATCTTGTAATTAAATTATATGCCGGCTTCATTGCTTTCTCTTTTTAAACGCATGAGCGAACCGAGTTTACAGCCTTTTTTATAAATAAATATATTTAATAATAATGTAAAATTATTTATTTAGCCAATGTATTGACAATGAGTGTGTTGATCGCCTGCGTTTGCTTCCCGGAACCTTATTTTGTTTCAAAAATATTTTCATTTCTTTTTTGCAGGCGCTTTCAAAACATCGGAAACGAAAAACCGGGGATGAATTCTCGACTTGCATTTTCGGGAATAATTGCTATCTTTGGAAACAGTATCGAAAGATTGGGATGGGGAAGCCGACGAAAATATTGACAGCCGAAGAGTTCGACAAGCTGTTCAACGACAAGGAGCGTTTTATCCGAATCGCATACTCCTATATAAATGACATGGAGATGGCAACGGATATTACGACCGACGGCTTCATGTATTTGTGGGAACACCGGGAACACCTTGACTTCGACGTGAATATCAAAGGCTATATTTACAATTACGTCAAGACTCGCTGTATTTCGCACCTGCGCAAGCGCAAATCCATGCTCAAAGCCCAAAGTGAACTTTATAAAAAGGAACAATGGCGGATCGAATCGAGCATCAATACATTATCCAACGAAGAACAGATCGGCAAACTGTTCCAATCCGAAATAATCGAGATTTACCGGCGCGAACTGGCCAAAATGCCGTCTCTTACTCGTAATGTATTTTTGGCAAGCCGTCTGGAAGATATGACTTACCATCAAATTGCGGAAAAATTCAACCTGACCGTCCGGCAGGTTACTTCGGAGATTCAGCGGGCAAATTTCTTGCTTCGGACACCGCTAAAAGATTATCTGGTGAATGTTATAATTATGCTGCTATATCTACAATAAATGAAAAGGAATGGAAGCCATCGGCTTGTAATGAATGTCAAGAGATTTTAAGACGATCATCTCAGCCGATGTGTATTCTCCCTTGTAAATACGCGCTTCCATTAGTCCGAATACGGGTAGAGCCGGTTCGGACTTATTGTCGGAGACAATTTCCGGATATGAAAACGGATGCAGAGACATACGATGGATAGTGACGCAACTTCACACAGATTCCATGAAGAATTCAGTCGTATATCGGCCGCATCCGTGTTATTAATTCGAGTCGGGATTCAGCCACGGAACGGTTCGTCGGCTGATTTTCGGTATGTTTTTATGTGTTCGGTGGTGCGATAGTTGAAACCAGGGCAGGGTGCAACGGGCGCGGCCGCCCCGTAAAAAACTATCTTTCTCTGCCAGCAGACAGAAAAACCGATGGTAAATCAGCGAATCGGTATCATATTTATAATTTCGATAGTATTAGGGTCCAAAACAAACGCTGCTGCAAAGATATACCGATTCCGCCTGCCGGCGGTCGCTCGGCGGGTGCAATCCGTATGATGTAATGTATTCGGCGAATGGCGGCGCATGACGGTTTCGGGTTAGTGGATGATGTACCCACAGAAAACAAAAAGGGGGCGCGGTGTCAGCCCCTACTTGTCGGTCTTGGAGTTACCTTCAGATGGAAGCTGTCCTGCGCCCCAGTCAAGCCCTGCTTGCAAATAACAAACAGGACATAACCGGAGCTGACAACCATTATACCATCTGATTAAACATCCTCCGAAGAGGTCTCCAAGTTTACAAGTAGGTATAAAGAGTTGTTTACCCTTTATGATTATGTCCGTCGGCTACGCCGAACTATTCAATCGCAAATGTAGCATAATTTCTGTATTTAGAAATCCACGTATGCAAATATAATCAAATTTTTCGAATACACGTGAAATCACGTGTATAAAATTTTAGACATCACCTTTCCTTTGCAAAAAATGCGAACAAAGGTTCCCAAATATAGAGATACTACTTTTCAACGGCTCTTGATAGAACGTATGCAACAATTACGTTCGGATCATGGGTATTCTCAAGAAGAAGTTATTGAGTTTACACATTTAGATATTTCTCGGTATGAATCAGGAACCTCCATTCCAAACACACAATCTATACTGAAACTCTGTAAATTATATAACATCACAATCGCTGAATTCTTCGCACCGATAAATTATCCTGCGAAAAAAGAATAGAAAAGACGAAACGGAGCGGTTTCGTCTTTCTTTTTGCAAAAAAGCGACTATATTTGTGTTGAAGGAAAGAACTTGCCCAAACTTATTGATGGAAGAACTCACTACGATCCAGAGCAAAATCTACGAAATCCGCGGCCAGCGCGTGATGCTCGACTTCGACCTTGCGGCGCTCTACCAAGTTACGACCAGTGCATTGAATCAGGCCGTAAAACGTAACATCGAACGATTTCCGGAAGAGTTCATGTTCCGCATTTCCGAAATTGAATGGAAAAATATGTCATCACAATTTGTGACGACATCCAGAGTGAAGCGGCCGAAGACATCCCTACCTTATGCTTTTACCGAACAGGGAGTTGCGATGCTTTCTGCGGTATTGCGCAGTGGAATGGCAATACAAGTAAGTATCTCTATTATGAAAGCATTTGTCGCCATGCGCAATTATATTACGACAGCTACAACCGTTACTTCGGAATTGGCTGAAATCCGGGCAAAGCTGGCTCTGCTGGAGCGGGCGGACGAGGACAATGCCGAGGCGGTGAACGACCTTTCGGAAGACATGCGCAAGGAGCTGGACAACATCTACGAGGCCATCGCGGCCCTGTCGGTCAAAGTGCCCGAGGCCCGCAAACAGCCCCGGCCCATCGGGTTCAAACTCCCGAAGGAAGAGAAATAACCGTTCATTTTGACCCGAACCGATGGAAGAACTCGCTACGATCCAAAGCAAAATCTACGAAATACGCGGCCAGCGCGTGATGCTCGACCGGGATTTGGCCGAGCTTTACGGCGTTACGACCGGCAACCTGAATAAAGCTGTAAAGCGAAATATCGAACGTTTTCCGGAACGGTTCATGTTTCAACTGACAGAACAGAAATTTTTGATATTCCAAAATGGAACATCAAGTTGGGGCGGCACACGAAAACGTCCTTATGCTTTTACCGAACAAGGGGTCTCCATGCTTTCTGCCGTGCTACGCAGCCCGACAGCCATACAAGTCAGTATTCGGATTATGGATGCTTTCGTCGCCATGCGCAACTACATTATGACAACCTCGACTATGACGGCCGAGCTGTCCGAAATCCGTGCGAAACTGACCCTGTTGGAACGGGCGGACGAGGACAACGCCGAAGCGGTGAACGACCTTTCGGAAGACATGCGCAAGGAGCTTGACAACATCTACGAGGCCATCGCAGCCCTGTCGGTCAAAGTTCCAAAGGCCCGCAAACAGCCCCGGCCCATCGGTTTTAAGCAATCAAAGTAAAAAGAGCCATGACCCAAAAGCAAGCGATACAACTTTTTGAAGAGCGTAAGGTACGCACCGTCTGGGACGACGAAGCGGGCAAGTGGTACGTTTCGATTGTCGATGTTATCGCAGTTTTGACCGAAAGTAAAGATGCCGCAGCCTACTGGCGCAAACTCAAACAACGGCTGAAAGCTGAAGGGAATGAAACCGTGACAAATTGTCACGGTTTGAAAATGACCGCTCCGGATGGCAAGATGCGCCTAACCGATGTGGCTGACGTAGAGCAGCTTTTCCGACTGGTGCAGTCGATTCCCTCGCCGAAGGCCGAGCCGTTCAAGTTGTGGCTCTCTTCGCTTGCCCGCGAACGGCTGGAGGAGATCGACGACCCGGAACAAGGCATCGACCGGATGCTGGAATACTACCATCGCAAAGGCTATTCCGAGAACTGGATCAACCAGCGGCTGAAATCCATCGAGGTACGCAAGGAACTGACCGACGAATGGGAACGCCGCGGTATCAAAAAGGGACAGGAATACGCCACGCTGACCGATATTATTACGCTGGGCTGGTCGGGTATGACCACGCGCCAGTACAAGCAGTACAAGGGACTGAAAACCGAAAGCCTGCGCGACAACATGACCAATCTGGAGCTGGTGCTCAACATGCTTGCCGAAGCGACGACCACCGAAATTTCGAAAGAGCGAAAACCGCGGACGACCGCAGCGAACCGTGCCGTGGCGGCACAGGGCGGACGTATCGCCGGGAATACCCGCCGCGAGATCGAAGCCCAGACCGGAAAAAGAATCGTATCGCCGCTCACGGCAAAACAGGCATTGGCCGAAAAAACAGCCGAAGGGATCGAACACCCGGAGGCGGATACGACAGAATGATCCGACGGTTCGCAATCGGTTTGAGGCCGCAATTTGTGACCTCGAATTCGAAATCACAAAATGGGATATCCAATTAGAATAAATATATGCCATTGGGAACGGTCGAACGCTGAAAATCCCGATACAGAATCGGTTGTTTCCAAAATGGAAATAACCGCCGCCTACGGCAAAGGATTTACGGCTCGCAGTATTTTGAAATTATTGGCTACCGATAGCAAGATACAATCCGGCCAAAGACAGATAAGCAGATATGTTAAAAGACATATCTGTTTTTTATATCCGGGTTGAAAATTCCTCGTATGTCTTTGTGCTGTTTCCGAGACTACCTACTCCCCGTTTAGCACGTTATGCACCGCATTTGCCTTGCTTCCGTTTCCGTGGGCGAAGCTATGGCAGGGGGTCGGAAAACAACCAAGATCGGGGCCCTTCGGGTTCAGACAAAAAAATCAGCCGCAATGTACAAGTTGCGGCTGATTTTTTTGTCCTGAAATCTTGTTTGTATTCCGCCCCTCTGAAATATAGCCCACAGAAACGGAAGCAAGGCAAACGCGGCCCATACGGCATAAAAAAAAGGTCGTAGTTATGAAACAGCACAAAGACATACGGGAAATTTTGAAACGGAGCGGCACCGCTCCCACCGGCATCTGCGGGTTTTGGAGGTCTGCGGCAAGTTTCGCGGCTGTGCTTTTCGGCGCGTTTGCGGCGTTCAAATTTCTCGCGGGTATCTATCTCGGCGCGGGCGGTTTTTGGGGCTTCTGCCTCTCGTTATGGCTCTTGCGGCGGTGTCGGGACATCGTGCGTCTCGTCCTTTCCCCTGGGGTCGTCCTCGTGCGGTTTCTTCTGCGGCTGTTTTATTAACATTCAATACCTTACAACTATGGGAAAAGTCACATTGTTATTCGCAGGAAAGAGTTACGACACCGACGTACAGAACGTGCGGGAGAATCAGATCGTCATTTTCGACGGCCCTTACAACATGCGTCAGCGCATGGTCGTGGCCGGAATCGCACACACACAATCCGGTTACAATTACCGATTGATCGACCCCGAAACCGCCGAGGAGCACTCCGCGGATCTGATCCGCCCCTTGCGGGACAAATTCGGTATCGGGCACTATTACGACGACGAGCACCCCGAATTTATGGATGCCGCCGAGGTCGCGGCGCTTCGTACCCGTGCCGACGCCCTCAAAGCCGAGCAGGAAGCCGCCCGACGTGCGGCGGCGGAAGACGCGGAACGGTTACGCACCATCGGCGCGGAGCGTCTGCGGCAGATCGTTCCCGACGATGCCGTGGCCGTCATCATCGGCGAACAGCACGAAAGCGAGTGCGACCCTTATACGGACTATTTCGGCTCGCGTATCGTGCGCACGGTTATTCTCGGATTCTCGACCCACACGCGCGATCTGTTCCCCGAAATGCGCAAGGCCGCGGCACGGTTCGAGGGCACGGCACACCTGGCCGAGCGTAATGCCGAGTACGAACACCGTGAAAAGTACAGCATGGGGCACGGCTATTACCTTGGCACGCACCGCTATTCGGGCTGGCAGGTCAGCAAGGAATCGTGCCGCGACAAAGAGGGCATTATCAAGCGTTTCGCCGTCGTGGCCGGAAAATCCGACAATGTATGCATCGAGAACCCTGCACCCGTGCAGACCGCCGCCCCCGAAACCGTGGCCGACGCACGTGTCGAGATCGTGGAATACTCCGCGAAGTCGATCGCCGTATTCGGCGATACGAAACCCCTGCGTGACACGCTCCGCGATCTGAACGGGCTGTTTCGCGCCTGCCTTACGCACGACGGCACCCGGTGCGCCGGGTGGATTTTCTCCAAACGCCGAGAACAAGAGGTGCGCAGCGCATTGGCCGCCTATCTCAAATAACATTCAATCCGGGGCGTGCATCCGCCCGCCCCACAACACCCGAGAGCATGAACGAACAGATAACAGCTATCGCCGCGCTCCTGTTGGAGATCAACGGCAAAGAAAAATACACCGCCTTTTTCGATTTCAGCGGCCATGTACGCACTTTCAGCATCCGTATTTATTCCGGCAAATGGTCGCAGGGGAAAGACCCTCTTTTCAATCTCTCGCTACAAAACAAGGACGGACAGCAATGGCGGAATTGGGACAACGCGCATGCCATGTCCGGCGATTCGATCCTCTCATTCTTAACGACTTTATTATGAAATCATACGAAGAAATCATACAGCGCACGGCGGATTTCGACTACATGATGCGCACCCGGTTGCCGGAAAAATACATGCCGGAGGTGTTCGGCGTCACGGCCGGGGAAGATCCCGATCTGCGGCAACTCCTTCACAACGCATCGCGCAACGGCATAGGCATTACCTACCTGCTGTTCAAAATACCGTACGACCGCCACAAGCAACTGATCAAATACCTTTCAAGATCATGAGAACGGAAACCGTAACCTACCAAATTTTCTCGCTGGGCGAACTTTCGCCCGAAGCACGGGCACGGGCATATCGCAAGTGGCTCAACGATGAACCGGAATACGGATGGAATGCGGAGAACAAACAAACGCTGAATGCCTTCTGTGATCTACTCGGCATACGGTGCAATAAATGGGAATACGACGGTTATTCCTACTCTTTCAGCTGGTATTCGCCTTACGAAGATACTATTGAAAATCTGCATGGAGCACGGCTCGCCGCCTATCTACACAACAATTTCGGATCGCATCTGTTCGTCCCGAAAATCTACTACAAAGGGAGAAGACGCCGCCGAAGCCGCCTATTCTGTACGACGGAATGTCCGCTGACAGGGTATTATATGGACAATATGATCCTCGATCCGATATACTGCTTCTTCACGCATCCGGACGATACGACTTTCTACGATCTGATCGAATGTTGTCTGGACACCTTTTTCCGGGCATGCCGCGACGATGCCCGGTATTGCCGCAGCGAGGAGTATTTCGCAGAACTGGCTGAAAGTAACGCATGGGAATACCTTGCCAGCGGTACAGCATATCATCTGATCAATTAATTCCACAATAACATATCAATTCTAATGAACCATCACACCATGAAAACGAACGAAACCGACACCACGACCGCAACCGCCACCCAGAGCACGAAATCGACCGTTTTGCTCTCCATTGACAAAATCCGCCCCAACCCCAACAATCCGCGGCGGAGTTACGACGAGAATGCCCTCGCGGAACTGGCCGCCTCCATTGCCACGCACGGCCTTATTCAGCCCATCCGGGTGCGAGCCGCAGAACAAGGCGGTTATATCATCGTCTGCGGAGAACGCCGCTACCGCGCCGTGCAACTGCTCGGCCAGACCGAGATCGAGGCAATCGTCGATGCCGCTCCCGCCGACGAACGGGCGATCTTCGACCTCGCGCTTTCGGAGAACATTCAGCGCGAGGAGATGCCGTCGCTCGACGAGGCCGAAGCCTACAAAGCCGCCATGCAGACCCTCGGCGGGGACGCCGCCGCCGTGGCCGCACGCTTCGGCAAGAGCGAGCAGTATATCTACTACCGGATGAAACTCAACGAACTGATCCCCGATGCAAAAAAACTCCTGCGCGAAAACTCTATTACATTGGGTCTCGCTATGGAGTTGGCACGATACGGGAAAGACCTGCAAAAGACGATCTGCAAAGACCGCCTCAAAGACGAGGAGGGGTGGCGGAAATACTCCGTAAAGGAGTTCAAGCGGATGGTAGACGCCCATTATACGAACGATCTGGCCCGGTACCGCTTCGACCAAACGGCGTGCGCCAAATGCAAGCACAACACCAATCTATACGATATGTTCGCCACGGGAAGCGGACGGTGTACGAACCGGGAATGTCTCGAAGCCAAAAACCGCGAATTCATCGAGCGAAAAAGCGGAGAACTGCTCGCGCAAAACCCGAAATTCATCCTTTGCAAAGACCGTTACGGATGCGACGACCATGATAAGGCCGTAGAGCATATGACCGAAAACGGGGTCGAATGCAAGGCGTTCGAATACGGGCAGGTGCAGGAAATGCCCGCTATGCCCGCAGAACCATGTCCGGCGGATTATGCCACCGATGCCGACTATACCGTGGCAATGCAGATCTATGAACAGCAGAAAAAGGCCGCCGAGGAAAAGACCGCCGACCTGCTGGCCAAGCACGACGCCGGGGCGATCCGGATTTTCGTCAAAACCTCGCGCGACAACGCCCGGCTGGTCTATGTGAACCAAGTCACCAAAGGCAGGGAATCGACCGGGGAACTGATTGCCCGCCTTGAGGAGAAGAAAATCCGCAACACGGAACTCGCACACGAAAAAACCGTCGAAGCCGTCCGGCAGATCGTCCGCGACGAGGAGATCGCTCCGACGCCGTTTACCCAGCTGGAAGACAACATTCTCTATTACATCATGCTCGGAAGCCTGCGGCGCGAACACCTCGCCGCCGTGGGATTTCCCGAAGCGTATTATTTGACATCCGAACAGAAAATCGCTGTCGTCAATGCGCTGACCGACGAACAACGCGATCTCATCACCCGCGATTTTCTTGTAAAAAGCCTTACATCCGACATCGGTTTCGACAAAACGGGGAAGCAACTGCTGATGGAATTCGCAGCCTTGCACCACAAAGAGAAATACGAGGTTGTGAAAGCGCAGTTCGACGAGGAATACACGAAGCGCAACGACCGTCTCGACGAGCGTATTGCCGTTGCCGAGGCACAGGAGAAAGCCAAGACCAAAGCCGCCAAGAAAGAGGGCAAAACGGGTAAGAGCACCAAGAAAACGACAAAGAAAGCCGCCTAAATTCTGATCGGGGACGGCCCGCAGGCCGTCCCCATAAAACCGAATAGAATCATGCTGAAAGAATTTATCGACGATCTTCGCCGGCATGGAATCGCCGTTTTCGATCTGATCCAGGCAGGTGCGGGGAATCACATTTTTTTCGCACGCCGAAACGGCCATACTTGGAGTATCCGGATTTCCCGGCAACGAGGCGAACACCGTTATACCGTGCATATCTTCTCCGAAGAATCGGACATAAGGGGCACTTATTCCTGTCCGCCGGGATTGTTGCTGACAACTATCGAACTGCGATTCAACGACCTTGCGACACCATAAATAAGTCCCGGTTTCCGTCTGCGGCATGACTGCCGCAGACGCGAACGGGCGGACGCCCGCGGCTCCCGCCATACCGCCACCCCGAATTGTGTCAAAACATCATCTGACGAACCTATGAAATCTTATATACGTATCGCTCCCGATGTGGAATATTTCACCGATTACGACCGTTTCCGCGAGGCGCAAATCTGCTGCGCCGTCGCCGAAGACGGCACAAGCCTGTTCAGCCGCATCGAGAACCGCCGCTTCATGCACACGGTGCGGCACGATCTTTCCGAACGGGTTATCGAGCTGCTATGCCGGCAGATACATCGTGAAATATGCACATTGCACTATGGCGGACAAGTCGTGGAATGACCTGCCTGCCACACCAGAGAATTGTAAGTTGTAAAATATTAAAAGTGCCCGGTAAAACCGGGCACTTTTAATTGGGTTCAACCCCGGAGCAATATCTGTGTTTCGGATACTCCGGAAAGAGGATCAACCAACATAGTCCGATGGCGACCAGTACCGACAATATTCCCATTGTCAGGCAAATAGCCGTTAGAAAGTGTACGAGCATCGAATCTTATTTTTCCCGTTACAGCAGTTTTGCTTCTAACAACTCTTCGGCTGGTATTTCCACCGTCTGATGCCGGGCTCCGTTCTTCTCGATGATTTCCAGCAAAAGCACCTTGTCATCAGAGATCGTCAGTTTGGGCAGTGCGAATACCGTCCGCTGACGCTGGTGTCCCCTCACGACTGCCGGATCGTTGCATACGCGCAGGACTTCGAGCGGCGTCTGCTGCTGTGCCGTGCGCTTGGCGAGTTTGCGATCCGCTACGATGAATCGCCGCGCATCCACCTCGAAAGAGATATTCGTGTCGTTCGAGATACAGGAGTGAATGTATATCACGTCATTGAACACGTAAATCCCCAGCACTTCGACCCCGATGCCGTACTTTTTCGTGCGAATGCCTTTCACATCCGTGCGGTTCTGCCGGTATATGTCGTTCAACATGCGCTTTACGGTCGCGGGTTTCTCGCGCCCTACCTCGCGCAGCAGCACCCGGCTTTCGGATGCTGGGGCCGTCGGCTGATAATCGCCTGCGGCATCCGGTTTCTTCACACCTTCCGTCTGCTGATCCTGCACTGTAAGATTGACGGTCGAGACAGCCGGATTCTCGGCATAATAGACATCGAAAGTGAAAAATCCGCCGTCTTCGGTGATGACCGTCAGGTTTGTTTCTGCTGCGAAATTCCGCACGGCGGCTTTCACGCGCACGACGTTCTCGGCTCCATCGGCCTTGCCGGCGATGATGTCCATCGAGCCGATGTCGATATACGTGACAGGCGACGGGAAGAGGATGTGTACAGTCTTGGTGAATCCCGCTTCGATCTTTCGGGGTTCGATCTGTTGTGGCCCGTCCTGCATGGCCTTCGCCGTAGCGTGTGCTGCCCAGATTGCGGAGACGATCAGGGGCAGATAAATAAGGTCTCTTTTCATTTTACTGCTGTTTTGAAATCAATAATAGCTGATGGTTGGCTTTGAGGGTTATCTTCACCTCGCGGAGCTTCCCGGCGACATACTGCGACGAAGCCTGCAATCCTCCGCGCGCCAGCTCGGACAACACCTGCTGCCCGGCCGAACGGGTGACGTTTACACTCGTCCCGGCAGTCTGTCCTACGGACGCCAGCGCCTCTTTGAGGGCCGTCCGTTCGCGGGAGTTCGGGACGTTCAGCCCCGGCTGGCCGTCGAGGTCGTAAGCTACGGCTTCGACAGCGAAGATCCGTCCGCCGTATTCGACGGACGACACCGTGACTTGCAGCCGCATCCCGGAGATCGTCGCAAGACCGTATAACGGGGTGTTGCGGGGGATCACCGTATCGTCGATACGCACGGCTTCCAGCAGCCGCAGCTGTACCGTGCTTCCGGCACGTATGACCTGTGTCTGAGCTACGCAGGCTTTGACGGTCGGAATATCGGCATGCGCAACGCCACCTGCCGCCGTGAGAAATCCCAAGTTGCGCTCGACAGCGAAATCCGCCCGCGGATCGAGCGTCGAGGCTTCGACCTCACCCTCCCGAACGGGCTGCATGACGGACAGACGCGAATCCCTTCGCTGCTTCGTCGGCCCGGCCTCTTCGTCGGCGGCCGTTCCGCCGCCGAGATACTTCCGTGCGAGCTTGTACTGCTCCTCGGCCAGCTCCAGCGGATCGGGCTGCTGCCGCTCGGCGTCGAGCTGGGATTGCAGGGCCGCGACCTGCTCTTTCAGTGCTTCGACCTCGGTATTGCCGCAAGAAGGGGCCGGGGTGTAGAAAGCCGCCATTCCACCCGATATCCTCCGGTAGGCAGCATCCGATTCGTCGATCGCCGTCGGTGCTGCCGGAGCTATAGCATCCGCCATTTCCCCGGTCACAGGCAAGCGGTCGTCCATAACATCACCCAACGATTGTAGTTTCTCGCGCCGCTGCTGCTCGTACTGCTCCTGTTCGTAGATCTTGCGTTTGTCCGTTTCCGCCGGCTTTACCGTCGCTTCCGGAATCGTAACATTGTATCCGCCCGCTCCCGCCTGCTGCGGAGCCGGTTTCGGGGTGAACAGGTACCATAGGAAAATGCCGCACAGCAGTGTCATCACCGTCACGACGCCGGCGAACTTAAGTTGCCGGAGGTGCTGCGGTGTGAGAAATTGCGACAGTTTTTCAACTGCTCCGTTATCGCTCCTGCGTGTCATCTTCACTCGTGTTTAGAGGTAACAGGCTCCTTTCCGGCAGTAGTGGCTGCCGGAGGTGTTCGACGGCGGGAATCGACGTCTCCCGACTCCGCATTCCACCGAACAGAATCATCAGGGCGACCGCCGCATAGACGAGCAGCAGCACAGTAACCAGCCCGAGCCGCTGGCGCGGCGTAAGACGTTTCATGCGGGCCTTCAGCCACGCTTCGGCCCGCGTCTGTAAATCCTTAGCGCTCATAACTTCCGAGGTCTTTGTTTTCGAGAATGCGCAGATCTTCGATCAGGAATCCCTGCGGGTTGTTGTCCGAGCGTACGGCATTTCGCAGGCGGCATGTCGTGACGAGCGTCCGCTCCGTGACGTTGCTTTCACGGACGATCTTCTGCCGTGCGAAGGTCTCGATAGCATAGGGATAGCAGTCGAAATCGCAGCGGATACTGTCCACGACGACATTCTGCGATACGTTCGAGGCGATGATGCGGTTGAAATATCCCTTCTCTGCGAGGTTCTGGTAATAGGCGATGGCGCTTCCGTCCGCAAGGTACAGCGCCCTGCGGACATTGCCTTCGATGGCCTCGCGGTCGGGAGAGAGGGTGAAGAAGAGCTCGTGGAAGCGCCGCACGTGTTCGCGGGCTTCGACGGGACGGTTCTGGGCCATATCCTGCGAGAGAGCCAATATCAGCGACTTGCCCTGATCCAGTACGTAGATCTTCTGCCGCTGGGCTTCCGCGAAGCGGTAGGATGTCCACACTGCCGCCACCGAGATCAGCGTGCAGGCTCCCAGAAAGAGCATGCTGAAGAGCCGCAGGTGGCGAAAGGACGATTCTATATTCTTCAATGTTTTGAATTCCATATTTTATTACGTTTTATCGTTTCTTCAAAGCCCCTTTTATACGGCCTCCGACATTTCCGACCGCCGCTCCGGCGACTCCGGCAGCGCCCATCGCCACGGCACGTCCTGCGCCTGCGACTTTATCGCCGTAACTTCCGGCGCCTCCGGCCTGAATGATCCACGACGCAACGGTCGGCACGCAGAAATATCCGACGATTCCGATAATCATAAAAATGCAATAGACCGTATTGCTTCCGTCGGGTATGAACGTCGGGTCTTGCAGTCGTTCGATGTCCTGCTGGAGCATTAGAATCTGGATGCGCGAAAGGATCGCACCGAACAGGTCGCTGACGGGCAGCCACAAATAGATGCAGATATAGCGTGCCAGCCAAGACGCCAGCGTATTGTGAAAGCCGTCGTACACGGAGAAGGCGAAGGCCACGGGCCCCAGCAACGCCAGAACGATCAGGAAAAACGTCCGCACGGTGTCGATGGTCAGCGATGCCGCCTGGAAGAGTGTTTCCAGAAACGTCCGGAATGCCTCACGGACTTTCTGACCGAATTGATACCCGGCTCGCTCGGCATACATCCCGGCAATCGCCATGAGGTCTTTAGGCTTCCAGCCCAATTCGTCAAGCCGTTTGTCGAACTCTTCATTACTGATAAGATAGGCTTTTTCCGGATCGCGGAGCATCGCCTGACGCTGCAATTCATCCTTCTGTGTCTGATATTTTTCCAGATCGAACGCCTGTCGATCGACCAAATGCGATGTGGCATTGCTGATGGGCGATAGCAGGCCGTTCAAAGGCCCCAGTACGAGGGTCGGGAAAGCCATGATGCACAGCCCCAGCACAAAGGGCCGCAGCAGCGGGAATACCTCGATCGGCTCCGCGGCGGCGAGGGATTTCCAGACCCGGTATGCGATGAAAAACAAGGCGCCCAATCCGGCGAGTCCTTTGGCAATGCCCATCATATCGCTGCACAACGGCAACATATCGGCGTACAACGAGCGGAGAATCTGATGCAGGTTCGTCCACTCTACGGCTAATGGCATCGTCATAGGTTACCAATATCGGTCGTTATGGCCGCCGTACAAGGCCCGCACACGCTCCGAATCCCCGCGCTGACGGCTGCGCAGGAACGACACGGAGATATTCTTGCGCGTATAATATTCCGTAAGATTGCGGTATTCGAGCATCTCGTAATAGATCCTGTCGATAATATCCAGCCGCTCCTTGTCGGTCATCGAAAGCCCCGACGGAGTGATGATCTGCTTCAGGTCGTTCAACAGGTCGGCACTCGCCGACAGCAGCTTCGTATAGCCTGCGGCCATTGCCGTGAGTTCCTCGGCCGAGTAGTTCGTATCGTCGAGCATTGACCGGAAGTTCGAGATGTATATATCGGAGATGTCGCCCACGAGCAGCATCGTCTGCTGCACACGACGGGCGCTTTTGACGAGGTTATGCACCGACCGCAGCGCGTCGTAATATTTTTTCGACTGCTCGTAAATCTTTACCGTCTGCTGAAAACTCTGAAGCAGCGTACTTCCGTTCCGGGATGCTTCGACGACCTGCTTGGTGGAATTCACGATACCCTGCGCCAGATTCGAGGGGTCGCTCACCACCCACTGCGCCCGAAGCGGATGACCTGCCAGCAGCATCGCTGCCAGCAGGCCGAAGCCTATTCGCCGTCCCATCGCACCGGAGCCTGAAGGATTACTTCCGTCCCTATACGCTGCGGCCGGTCGTCGCGGACGAAAAGCCCGAAACATCCGATATGCAGAATATCGTTGGTCGTGTGATGAACGACGCATCCGCCGGTTTGCCCGTACAAGACATGGAGCCACAGACCGTCATCGCGTTTGAGAATGACCATGTCCCGCACGGGACGCTCGCCGCAGAAAAGCGTCGCGGCATATCCCGGAGCCGTTTTGCGGATCGTGATCCGCTCTCCGTATTCGTTCTTTCAGCAGCCGCAGATACGGTCGTCGGCAACCTCGGATTGCAACTCCCGGATGGTCTGTTTCAGCGACTCGATCTCTTCCTGCGCCCGGCGCAGCCGTTCGTCTCGCTCGGCGAGTTCTTTTTTGGATATGAACATGATTTTCGGTTTTTAGGTTAATGATCTTCATTGCGTTTTCGCTCGGCCAACTGGCGTATGGCCAGCTCGATATTGCCGCCGAGCTTCTCCGTGAGACGTTGCAACTCCAGTTTTTCAGTCTCTTCGGTGGTATAGCAGAGGTATTCCTCAAGACTCGTTTCGGTAGCATAGACAGCAGAGTGCACGCCTCCGAGTCCGATCCACACCTCTTTGTAGCGGCGCATGGGGTCATTGGCCCGATTGATCGACAACACCTGATTGCGTTCCTTATCACTCAATCCCAACAACTCCTGAATCTCGTCGAACTTGTTAGCATACTTACGCATGTCCAAAAGGATGCGGCAGTCGCAGTTGGCGATGACGCTCTCCTTGAGGACGGGCGACGACAGCAGGTCGTCCAACTCCTGCGTTACGCACATACACTCGCCGAAATACTTGCGGCAGGTTTTATGTAGGCTAAGCACCCGGCGCCTTACCGTATTTCTACGGCAGGTTTCCAAGAACTCGCCCCCGAACCGGACTTACACCTCTCGGCGTATCCGGCTCTCCACTAATTTTTTTTCAGTCTAAACTTTTCCCAGATGCCGCAGCCTGTGGCAACTCGGACACAACGCAATGGTCTTGCGTTTTCGGGCTGACATGAGCCGTTTCCAACTCTCTTTCCCTTTCAGGTCTTTGAGGTTGCGGACATGGTGCATAATCAGCTTGCCCGTTGCCCCACACAATTCGCATTTTTCCGCTTTGAGCCTGTCCGTCAAATTGGTTCGGCTCACGTCTGCAATAGAGTACGGTTCGATGTCGCAGCTTCCGTTGAACGCCGTTGTCCGGCGTTTGAAACTTGTCTTGTAAAAGGTTCGGGACTTGATTACCCCTTGCTGCTCGTACTTTACGGTGAACAGTTTGTTGAGACGGTACTTTTTGTTGATTTTTCGTACCGTGCTCCTATATTTGCCCGCAAATGTTTTATACATGCTGTACTCCATGATATATCTGAAGTTGTGCAGTACGACGCAGTTGTTGGCGATCAGGTAATAGTTGCAAAATCCCACTGTTTCCCGATTGTATCGGTCGAGGATTTCAAGATCGTCGTTGAATATCAATCCTGAACGGCATTTGGGTTTCCAAATCTCTTTCCCGTTGCGGAGCTTGATTTCCATAGCTCCGTATTCCAGAAGTTTGTCCCGCAGCGTTGCCATGCTGACATTCAGCCGGACACGCTTGCCGTAGGTGCGTCGCAGACGTCCTTGCACATCCCGTCGTTGATGATTGTTCCGTGTTACCGTAATCTCATATCCGAGAAATTTCGCCGATTTACCCGTATGGGTTATCAGCGTCTTTTCTTCGGACAGTTCGAGGGCGAGGCTTTCGGATAGGAATGATTTAATATCCTCCTTTATCCGCAGTGCATCCTCTTTGCTGCCGATTACACCCAGAATAAAATCGTCGGCGTAACGGATGTATTTGAGCCTGCGGTAACTTCCGTCCATTTCATCTCCGCTTGGAAATGCTGCACGTTCCTGTTCGATGGCTTTGAGTCTTGCGACCAAAGCCGCCTTCTCAGTCCCGTCTTTTACCTTTTTCAGTTTCCGCACAGTCCGTTTTCGTTCATTGGCCAAATCGTTGCTCTCTTTGCCCGGCCTGCGTTTGGTTCCCATGTCGAAATGTCGGATATACTCTTTCACGTACTTGTCTAATTTATCGAGGTATATATTCGCCAGAATCGGGCTGACGATACCTCCCTGCGGCATTCCGCTGTAAGTGTTGTGAAACGTCCAATCCTCGACGTATCCCGCTTTCAGGAATTTCCGTATCAGACGGATAAAACGGTCATCTGAAATGCGCTCCCGCAGGATTCCGACAAGTACATCATGGTCAATGTTGTCGAAGAACCCTTTGATGTCGCCCTCGATAAACCATTTCGCCCCGCTGAACGTCTTTTGAATATGAAGTAATGCTGTGTGACAGCTCCGTTTAGGTCGGAAACCGTGCGAGGTGGTCTCAAAATGTCCCTCGTAAATGGCTTCCAGAATCATGCGGACTACCTCCTGCACCAGCTTGTCTTCAAAAGCCGGTATTCCCAGAGGGCGCGTTTTCCCGTTTTTCTTCGGGATATGCACCCTCCGCGACGGGTGAGGCTGATAACTTTCGTCTTTCAACGAGGCTATCAGCGTTTCGATCCGGGCAAGGCTCATCTCGTCGATACTGCGACCGTCGGAGCCTTTGGTCGTACTGCCTCCGTTCGATGCGATCTTTTGGTAGGCAACATAGAACAACTCTTCGTTGAACAGAATCCGGTAAAGGCGTTCGAACTTGTAGCTCGAATCCTTACTGTGTTCGTTCAGACTGTTTAATACTCTTTCCGGACTTCTCATAATGTCTCTCACATTATCCATTAAATTGTATTAAAGAAAATTAGCTGCCTCCCTTCGCCATGTGCAGGGCGTTACCCTGCCCGGACTACTACGGAGGCTCCGTTACCGTGCCGGATATTCAGAGGTCTGCACCTCATAGCCTTACGGCGTTCCGGTTTAGGTAATCCCCGTTTACTTACTTAGTAACTGTTGGCATGATGGATTGTCGGATGCGATTTCCGTCCTTTACCATTTATCATGGTTGCTCTGCGGCAAGTTCTTGCTTGCGTCCGTACCTATACACCGGAGCAGTACCGCAGTATGACGATTTCAGTTACCTTACGTCATAGCCTTCAAGTAGAGCAGCTCGGACTGTCGTTCAAACAATTCGGTTTTCATCCTCATATCCATCGTTTCACCTTGCCGTTCAGTGGCAGTCTGGTAACTGACTGACTTACGACGTTCCCGACATGCTACACTCCCCGTCCGGTTTCCCTTTCGGATAAGTCGGGTGATGATAGGTTTTTCAAAGAACACTTACCTAATCCCTTGCCAGTGGGATATTTACTAAGCAGCTTGTACGGGCGCACA
>ENA-UOJG01000495-UOJG01000495.1-human-gut-metagenome-genome-assembly--contig:-C47-NODE-495-length-54951-cov-25.390520_pt1 | contig 54951 bp, 61 predicted proteins | sample MGYA00242340_ERZ723887 | MGnify/ENA metagenome assembly ERZ723887 | reverse complement strand
ATTGTCCAATGAGCATAGATTGTTGTATCCGCTGCTCCCATCTTAGTGGTTGCACTAACTTGTGTCCCTCCACTCGCTTGCGTCCACCAACCAGCAAATCCATATCCCGTTTTTGTTGGAACTGGAAGTGTGCCGTATGCAGCATTGTATGTCACTGTTTTCGTTGCAGTAGCGCCAGTGCCTGTCCAGCCTGATGTAGTTGGTATCGATCCGCTGTTCGCTTTCGCTGTGAGTTTGTAACTGTTTACTGTCCACTTAGCCACTAAGTTCAAGTTGCCCGTTTGATTTGATGGTATCGTATAAAATCCCGCATTCTGATTCCATGTAATCGTTGTCGTCGCTGAATTCATGCCACCATGATACCAAAGTGATGTCATACATTCTACTGACGATGAACCACTGTTACTTCCTAAATATGCACCGCCTATGCTGTATTGTCGCCAGCGTATCTCTCCGTTTTGGTCACTTCCTTTTCCAGAATATAAAACATTCGGTCTTTGATAGAAAAGTGGAAAATATACCGCTGTTGGATAGGAATTGTTAAATTCCATCACGCCCGATGAGAGATTGATTGTTGCATATGCTTTGCCTGTCAATGTCGATGTAACTGTCCAGCCCGCAAAGGTGTGGCCCGTTCGGGTTGGAATGCCTATTGCTTCTGACGTGCCAAATGTGTATGAGTTTGGCGGCTGCGATGATAGATACCCTCCATTTAGATTGTAGGAAATTGAATAGCTTTGTTGCGTCCACTGAGCATACAGCGTTGTCGCTTGTGCTCGTATCCATTTCTTGTTCGCATCTGTATATCCGCTAACACTGGCTACCATTTGCCCGCTTGTGTTTGCCACCATATATCCACCACTCGCCGATGTCCACCAACCATTGAATGTATTGCCAAGTTTGAATGGAATTGGTGTTTTGTATGAAATCGCAACATCATATGTCACCGACGATGACGCGTTCTTTCCAGAATATGTGTATGATGAGTTTGATCCTGAGTTTGAACTTGTATAGCCAGTAGAACCAGCATAACTCCAAAGCTTTGAGTCAAGCGATGCCCCATTCCCATTCCATGTGACTGTGTAGTTGTTTACTGTCCAATGAGCATAGAGAGTTTGGTTTGATGTAACAGTTACTTTCGTATTTTCCGTAATTCGCGATCCACCTGTTGCAGCCGTCCACCAACCATTAAAGGTGTAACCTGTTCGTGAAACCGTGGCTAATGTGCCATAAAGATTATCATATGTAATTTTTTTAGATGTAGGGCTAGGCGTTCCTCCACCATTACCGTGATATATCAAATCAAATGTTTTTGCAGTCCACTGCGCTGTTGATGCTGAGTTGTGGGCTGGGAATGTGAATGATGTCAGGTTAGATGCAGTGCCACTGCTTGATATTGCGACATAGTCAATAGTCCCTTTGAAGTAACTTCCCACAGGGGTCGTTGCATTTGAGCCTGCCTCGGCACCGATAAATATTCCATTTGACGCGTGATAGCCAATTTTGCCCGACGAATATTTTGCTGAAGTTCCATAAAGTTTTCCGTCGATATAAACTTTTGCATATTCGCCATCAAAAGTTCCCACAAATGTGTGATAGCCAGACGAGAGTTCTGACCATTTTATCCCTGATGACGCTGGTTTATATCCCACGCCACTGTCATAACACGCAAACTGGACATGCTCACCGTTCGGCTCAAAGTTCCAACCGCCACCTTCCGTGCAGGAGACTAGCCGCATGTCACTAGTTTTAAATTCGCTCCAGTTGTTCATGCTTGCCCTGACCGCGACCGAAATTCCATTTGTATGCATTGCTGAACGACCAATGGCGACATAAGTTGATGAACCATCAAATGTCTTCGCAGCACTCAAGTAATTTTGCCCGGTGTGCCACCCACTAAAATTGTAACCTGTTCTTGTTGGTGTTGAGTAGGTATAAGTTGTTCCATAATTTTGCGTAATTGATGTAAGATCAGTTGTGTTGTTATATGTTCCTTTTACTGGATCAATTTTAAGATTATAATTATTTACTTCCCACACAGCATTCAGTGTAGCGTTTTTATAAATATCATAACAAAGGTCTGATGCAAACTCGGTGTTGCTGTAAGCAATGTAGTTTTCGTTTGGGTTTCCGCCACAAGTTCCATCTCCTTGATAGCCTTTAAATGTATAGCCAGCTCGAGTTGGCCTTGTTATGCTTGTAATTTGATTTGTGCATGCTGAATCACTGTAAAATTTGTTTGTGTTGTATTTATACCAAACATAATCTGTTCCACCACTTCCACCATTTTTGTTTAATGTTAGTTTAATTGTGTTTGGCATCCAATAGGCATTAAGGGTTGTGTGATATACCGAGTTTGCATTCCAATATCCTGACCACAACATATTAGATTTTATTATTACATTGTTACCAGATCGAAATCCACCAAAGGTGTAACCCTTTCTTGTTGGAGCAATTGGGGTGCCTGTCCGCGTTTCGCCATCTACAGTCCACCACCATTTGCCAGTGTTGTTTAACGTTGTGTAACGATATACAAAAGACCCGCCATCATAATGTTGTCCGTTATAGTTATCAGGATAAACTCCAAAATCGATATTTAATCTTACAACCCAATAAACATGAACGTCCCATGTGACAGTAGCAGCATAACCTATTCCGCCTCTTTCGCAATAATATCCATTAATGCCATATGTGTTTCCTTCGGTGTATGTCACACCGTCAGACATAACTTTGACATAACCGTGTTCAAGACCGGTATTTAAATTATTAAAGTTAGATGTAAATTTAAAACCTCTATATTTTTGACCACGAATTGCCGGCAAAGGAAAATATTCTGTACCGACTAAGTTGTTTGGAGATTTATTATAGTGGCCTTTATAATTTTGGTCGCCTTTATATCCTGATGTGACATATCCCGAAACTGCTCCCCCAATTTTTCCATTTGCGCCATAGGTTGTCCATCTAATATTATTGTGACCATTGTCCGCTTGAATATCGTCAACATTTTCTTCAATTTGCGCAGGTGGTGTTGCAATTTCGTTGCATAAAAAGACTATGCCGCCTGTCATCATAATAAGCGCCAATAAAACAATAATCACAATTTGTGTTAATTTTGTTTTTGTTTTAATCACTGCAAATTACCTTGTATACATAAATTATTTTATATACATAAATTATTTTACTCTATTTCGACAAAATTACCAAATGTTTTTCGACAAAATTAGAGAGGTATGTGCTAAATTTTTAGAATAAATACATAATTTTTTCACATTTTAATTTTAAGGAGAAAAATTATGAAAATAGAAGATAAAATCACAACATTTAACACATCCGACCTTATGCCAACTGCAAAGGCAAATTGGTTTAATTTTATTCTTGCAAATATGCTTGCGATTGTGGTTGTTGCATTGGGGCTGTTTGCTCCCCTTTTGAGTTTTGCACTCGCATTTATCGCGATGGCTTATATGCAAGTGGGCGTTTATGGCTTTGTGCTACGCTCGTTTAGGGAACAAAAGCCGGATTTTGAAAGTCTGTTTTTGCCTTTTAAAAGCATTCTAAAAATTTTGATCATCAAAATTATTGCTTTGTGCGGCATGATTGTTTGGGGACTGCTTTTGATTGTTCCCGGCGTCATTTATGGGCTAAACAACTCGTTTGCTGCACTTGTATATTTTGACAACCCAGAACTGACCACAAAAGAGATTTTTGAAAAATCGAAAAAACTGACTTATGGCTATCGTTTTACAATATTGATCACTGTGCTAGGCATGATTGCGCTTGTTTGTTCGGGTGCGTCGATTGGCGTTGGCATTTACTTTATTTTCACGCTTTTCATGAAAGTTCCAACCTGGCTGAGCGTTATGCTGATTGCTCTGCCTGCTGTGATTGTGCTTGCAACACTCGCTTTGCCTTTGTTTGAATCATTTTTAGTGCAAATGTATGAAACTTCTAAAAATACGCCTGAGAAAAGACAAGAAAAACCTAAACCGACAAAAACTACCCCAAAAAAAGTTTCAAATTCAAAACAAATGTGATATACTCTTTTTATAAAAAGGAGTGCCAAAGGTGGAACAACAATATTTTGTTAAGAAAAAAGATGCCTATGATGGATTTACCAAACTCAGAAGCGTGCTTAACGACTGCTTAGAAAATCCTGAAAAATATAAAAAATCTTTCATCGATATGTTTACTGAAGTTGGTTCGCTTGCCATGGAAGGCAACTGCATCGCGCAGGACGTTATGAGTTATTATTACAAAAACGGCGTGCCTGGAGCTGTGCCAGAAAACTATGACCTTTATATGCAATGGGCTATTCTTGCTGCGGCAAACGGCAACGAGTTTGCTATTGAAAAATTGCAATTTTTCTTGAACTATGCTTTTGACAGCATTGCCGACAACCCTAACCTACCTGACATTTTGGCTAGAAACAACATCGACGAAGAAAACTATGTTTTTGTTTTAGGAAACTTGCTTTGCGAAGGTTTGGTTGACGATTTGCAAATCACAACAAAAAAACTTGTAGACGCTCAAAACAAAGAAAGCAAATATGCACCTGACAAACTTAGAGATTATCGTCGCGCACTTGATCGCGCCCTGCCAAAAGTGCTGAATTTCTTAATGGTTTAATAGTTAAATAATTATAATATTTAATTATTTAACGATAAAAAGAGAAAAAAGATTGGAGAAAAATCCAATCTTTTATTTTTATTATCACTTTTACGCTGTTTTTCCCTGCCACTTTTCTTTTATTTTTGCTGATCGTCAAACTGCCATAACGAAGACACTTCGTATAAATCCGCCGACATTCTTAACCGTTGAAAGCAAAGCCCGACAAGTCTTTCATATTCTTGCGATTTTTGCGCGAGAAGAAACATTTTGATAAGCAATTTGTTTTCAAGACTTATGCAATTTAAAAAGCATTTAGTTTTATTCCATACTATTCTAAAACCGCGGTTGTGCGTGTATGAGAACATGTCGCGCAATACTTCAATTTGCTCTTCATTTAATTGATAAAACTTGTCACTGCCCATAAATGTGCCGAGCGCACGATAACTCGCCCGCAGTTTAAACAAAAGGTCAAAAACTTCGTCGACAAGCATTTTTTGTGCTTCGTTTTCAAGGCTTATAAACACAAATCCCTTATCCCGCAAAGACTGCATATACGCCTTTGCTAGATTTTCATATTCGTCTGGCGTTGGACAAGCAAAATCATTATATTCCACTTTACACCTCTCCGCTTTTTGTATGAAATTGCGGCGATAATGGTGCTTGGCAACAAAAAAACGACCAGTTTTTTGGTCGTTTTTTATTTAAACAATTAGAAGAAACTTGGTCTGCCAAGCACAATTTGGTTACGCTTGTCGATGTCGTAGAATACGTGTTCTTCATCAAGTGCTCTGCTTGTTTGAGATGCAACAAGTGGCGGATACTTTTCCATTTGGGAAATTTTATGGAATTGTGGCAACATACAACGAATTGGGTTGTATCTAAACACTTTGATGATAGCTGTTCCGAATGGCAATGTGCTGAGTTCGTATGGGTCAACCAAAGGTTTAACTGAACGTTGCGTGCTGGTTGATTTTGAAGTCGACTCTTCGCCCTTGCCTTTGTTTTTGGTTTCAGATTCTTCTTTTGTGATAAGTTGAACTTCACCGCAGCTCTTTGAGAAGGCTTCACGCGTTGGCGTGTCTTCTGTTCCCAAGAAGATTTGAATGTTGAAGTTTCCTTTAAGAGTTTCGGCTACTTCTTTGCCGTATTTTGTGTCAAGCTGAGTAAATGATTGAACAACGATTTGGAAGAATATGTTTCTTGAACGTGAAACGGTAACCATCGTTCCAAAATCTTGAATTACTGGCAAGTTACCGAACTCATCAAGCATGAAGTAAACGTGGCGTGGAAGTTTTAAGCCCGGATATTTGTTTGCACAGTCGACAAGGCAACGGTAAAGTTGCGAAATGCAGATTGTTGCAAGTGAGTGACGTTCTTTTTTGTGATCAGGAATTTTAATAAAGAATGCGGTTGGTTTTTCAACGAAGCGGTTGAAATCAATGTCTGTTCCACTGGTTGCATAGCAAATTCCCATATCTTGCATGAGTGCTGTGATTTTTGTTGAAAGCACGCTCAAGTAAGACTTTGTGGTTGAAGCGGCTGAGTTGATTACGCCAGATGTGATTGACATAACTTCAGATGTTTTGCTTCTGCCAGTGCAATATCTTCTAACTGAGTTGAATGGATTGTCTGGGTCGGCGTCTTTCTTTTGTGAAATTTTGTAAAGGTTGTAAAAATTGAATTGATCTTGACGGAGTTTGTTTTCGCCAAGTCTTTTGTCGACTGTGTCTTCAAGCATGGCAAGCATAATTCCGTAAAGATAGTCCTGTGCCCCACTTTCCCACATTGTGTCGTTTGTGCCTTGTGAGATTGGGCAAACTGATGCGGCGATTCCGCGAAGTTCAAACTTTGCGTCACCAATCATTTTTTGTTTTTTTGCTTCGATTTCTTTGTTTAAACTTTCTTCGTCTGGGAAAGCGACTCCGTCAAGCTCATACCAAACTGGGCCATATTCAATGCCTTCAAGTGTAGCTTTACCAGCCTGAGCAGGAGTGCAGCCAGAATATTTTTTAGCAGTTTTCCCAAGATTCATTGCTTTTTGGAACATTTCATATGGTCTATCCATTGGATTCCAGCGCGCAGATGAATATGGGTTGTCAAGGTCATACATCTTAACTTCATAGCCTTCTTCCATAAGCGCTCTTGCGTGGTGAGCGTAAAGTTCGCCCTTAGGGTCAGCTATCACAAGTGATGGTTTTTCTGCTGAATGTGCATAGATACGAATTGCTGGGTCAATAATCATCGAAGTTTTACCTGTTCCGGTTGTACCAATAATCAACGCGTGCATTTCATCTTTCATTGTGATTTCTAATTTTGAGCCATTTTGTTCGGTTTTAATAAATGAACCTGTTTTCTTAAGAGTTGGCAACGAAGTCCATGTTTGGTTGATCAAAAACTTGTCGTTTAAAATTTGCTCTCTTGTCATAAAGCCTGAGTCGAAGTGCAACGAATATTCTGTTCCGCTGGCAGTTTTTCCGACCGACTTGGTTTTGTTTGCCCCTTTTGGCTTGAAATAGATTCCACAAACAAACCCGATTAAAACACCTGTTGTAAGCAAAATCCAAACCATTTTGTCTGTGAGCAATGCTATATCCCAAATTTTGTCATTTTGAAGATATGCAACGCCAACACCTACGCCATAACCGACAACTGCGCAGATGATAGACCAAATAAGAATATTTTTTAGATATTTTTTCATATATCCCCCGTATATATAATTGTAACATATTCACAAAAAAAGATAAAACAAATTTACGCACGTTAAATTATTGATTTGCAATTTTTTAAAAATAAATGTATAATTTGTTAAGTAAAACATGCTCCCGTAGTGAAATGGATATCACATAAGTCTTCGGAACGACGAGTTTGGGGTTCGATTGTCCCCATAAAAAAATAATCAATTTGCTCCGCTAGCTCAATTGGATAGAGCATCGGTCTTCGGAACCGAGGGTTACGCGTTCAAATCGTGTGCGGAGCACCATAAAGCCCGATTTTATGGGCATTTCAGCGTTAATTGACCGATTTTTCGGGCAACGCAAGCAAGATTTTCTAATCTTGCTTATTTTTCTCTTGTCGCTGATTTTTTATTATTTGCAAAAAAAACAACCCCTAAAAATGAAAATTTTTCACAATTAGGGGTTCGTTTTTTACTAGAAAATTTTAATGGTTTTTTACTTAAAAATGACCGATTTTTGCTTGTTTTCTACAAATTTTCTACAAATTTATCACAAATTTATGCAAATGACATATTATATCGTATTGTGTTTGCTTGTGTTTTACATTTCAAAATCTTTGTTTTTCTTTCTTCTTTATTCTTTTTCTTTTATCTCAAAAGAGAGGCAAGGGATTATATAAATTCATCAATTAAAACCATCTTCATCAATCAATGGGATAATATCGATTGCAGGCTCTTCGTATGGGTGGACTTTTCTGAGTGCAGTCACAACTTGCTTAACTTTTTGAGTGTCGCAAACAAATTCAAGCTTTAACTCGTTCACAAATTCCATTTTTCCATTTTTTCCGATAAATGGATTTGCATTATCGTTTGGTAAAAATGTTCCTTCGCCACAACTTGCAAATGTGCAAAATGTGTAGTTCCCGATTTTACCTGCACCCGCTTCGCAAACTGCATTTCTAACGCTTTCAACATTTTCTTTTGGCACAGTGACAAATATCTTTACTCGTTTAATGTTTATGTTCATTTTGCCCCCTTTAAACATATTTTAATATTTCTTCAAATTTTTCTCCATATCCCGTTGTCGCTGTAAAATGTCCCGCATTTTCAATAATTTCTTTTTGGGCTTCAATTTTTATTGCAAATTCATTCAAAATATTGTAGTCATAAATGTCAGTTGGCGAATAAAAGCAAATTCTCTCTTTTGCATAATTTTTAAAGTTTTCTAAATCTTTTACAAAAAAGGTTTTGTTAATCTCTTCCCAATCTGGGTGTGGCGAATTTGTATTTCCTTTGTTAAAAGACACAACACCAATATATTTTTCCACTCTAATGTTGTTTTCCATTAAATATTTTACCAAGAATATACTTCCAGTGGAGTGACCGATAACAACGCTATCTTTGTTTAAATATTTTTTATATTTATCAAACTCTTTTGCCCACGATTGATAACTCATTTTGTCTATTGGTGGTAAAGTTGGAGTAAAGCATTCATATCCTTTGTTTTCAATGTGTTTCTTTAACCAAGGATACCAATAATCGTTTGCAGTATTTCCAAGCGCATGAACAACAAAATAGTTTTTCATATTCCCTCCGTTATTTCTATTAAATTTTTGAACACATCCAGAACGACTGTTATCAAACTCACATTTTTTTGTGTCTGGAACTCCATTAATATCCAAATTTAATGTTCTTTATTTTACAATCAAAATATTGTAATTCTTTTTTATCCATAATTTTTTCCTTAATGATTTCATAACTTTATGTAATGCTTTATTCCGCATTTGTCACACATATATTCGAATTTTTCTCCAACTGGAACTTTTGTTAAGTCAAACTCTTTTGGCTGATTGCATTTTGGACAATTTACAATTTTTTTGCCGTTGTATTCAAATGCTTTTAACACTTTCCACAAAAACAACTGACAAATAGACCTATTATAGTTTGGCTTGTCTTTTTGAATTGGAACATTGTTCTTTATTAAAAACTCTTCCGTTTTTGTAATCACTTCATCAAACAATTGTCTTAACTCAGCAAAAACAACATCACTAAAACATTCGCCAGTCTTGTTAATGATAGAATTTATAAACATTTCAGCATCTTTTTGAACAGTCATATCCCAGCTCGTGTCTTTTGACTCCTTATTAATAGTAAAAACATTTTCATTAAACCATTCTATTAATTCTTTTTTATCCATATCTTTCTCCTTTTATATATTTAGAAATTATTCAACTATATTAAGTATGATTTGTATAATAATATTATGCTTTATGTAAAGATTTAAAGTCAAGTATCTTTCATACAAAATTCTCTACATAAAAATAACCACTTCTACAAATTTGTGCAACAAAAATCCAACCATAACTCTCACTCGCTATGCTCATAGTATGATGTCCTACAAAAGAACAATGATGAACAAACTTGGAAAGTTATACAACTAAAAAACAACCCTTTCAGGTTGCTTCAAATTTTTCATTATATTTCATTTGTTGTTGTATTAGACGAAAGAAATTGAAGCAAAAATAAAGGTCAATTTGAAAAATTGGCATGAATTAGGGCTTATAAATAAAAACTTTTCCAAAAAATATTGTAATTTTTATATAAATGTGATATTATTATTTTAGAATTATCGTCTAATACAACATTAGATGAGAGAATTAAGGAGGGGAAATGTTACAAGTATTCGAAAAAACAACACAAGAAATCGAAAATGAAGAAAGAGATAATCACTTTTATGCTGCAAGAGTAAAAGGAATAGCAAAGCCTGTATGTCCATATTATTTAATAACGAAAGACGGTTCAAGAGTTGATGCTTCTGATTTATCAGAAAAGCAAATATTATCTTTTTATATACAAGCATTACGAAAAGGTATAGCAGATGAAGCCAACAACAAATTCGGACAAAATGGTCAATTAGATAGTATTGCAGAAGCTTCTAAATTAACACAAGTTTTGAGTAGTCCATACGCTTCTTATAAACCAAGTTACGAGGGATTAAAAACAGTAGTAGAACTTTTTGAAGATGACAATCCCACAATAAGAAGTTGGGCAAAAGATTTATTAACGCCTTTGGTTGAAAAACAAGTAAGTGAAGTTGAAACTATTTCCAAATTTTTACAAGAAAGCCAAGGCAATTTTGAGAATCCAACAAAGACTCAAAAACTTCAAGTTATTGACCAACTCGCTAAAAATGAATATAATCGACAAAACCAAGTATTACTATAAATTATGGGCAACAATATTCTTTGCTACAAATCTTGCATAATAAGCCCCAGACCTATCAACTTTGGTGGTATTTTTTGAACTACTTTGTCAAATATCTTTCTTTATTTCTAAAATTAAATGCAATAAATTGTATAGTTTTTTGATACCGCTTCTAAGATAATTTGCAACAAAAATGCAAAAATTCTGCAAATATGTCGTTTAATGTTGTATTTTATTTGCAAAATATTGTATGATAACTTTTGTTAAATTAAAGTGCCTAAAAGCCTTTATTCCTCGGTGTTTTAGCCATATTACAAAACGATTTTATATGTTAAAAAACGATTAAAATATGATACAATTTGGTAAGCTTTGGCGCCCCCTTCGGAACTTAGATTTCGGGTTCGAGCCCTGACGGGAGCACCATAAAAATAACTGAATTTAGACTTTCTGTTTCATATTTACATTTTAAAAACCTTGTTGTTGTTTTTGATTTCCTCTAAAATTTCATAGATGTTGATTGCATCGTCATAAAAACGTTCAAAAACTCTGCCGTCTAAAGCGCGGCCTTTTTTGTTTATTTCAAATAAGTTACGCTTAAATCCGAGATATAAATTGTTGTTTGAAATCGACAATTTAAGGTGCTTTACACGTTTGTCGAGCGCTGCCAATTTGGTCATCATTGTTGGAGTCAAAATGCAAAGCGCTTCGACTTGGTCGGAAGTATAAACGCTGAATCTTTTATTAAAATCAATGTCTTCAAGCGAGATCTTTTGATTTCTTTTACTGTAAGGATTTATATCTAACTCACATTTAAAAGCAAATGGAAATCTCACATAACCAAAAGCTCCATTATAAACAGTTACTGTGTATTCTTCAGTGCGAGTGTGACCATTTGAAACGACTGTGCGTTTTCTAGTTTCGGTTACATTTAAGTCGCAAATTAAAAATTCTGCATTAGATAGTGTTTCATCATCATTTTGAATTTTTACAGTCAACAAATCTTCGCCGCGATAATGATCAAACTTGCCCGCAAAATTGCTGGCAATAAATATTTTTTTTGCTATGCAATAATCCTGCTTATAATCATATTCATAATCGCCGAGCAAGCATTTGAGCACTTTTGCTCCATATTTTTGCTTAAAATTCGTCCACTCAAAACTGCTGGCTCTAAAAATAATAAGCGCTGCTATGACAAGAACAACTATTCCACACGGGATAAAAGCAAAACGAGCCCCCGTTTGTGTTGAAAAAAGCGTAAGGATTGTAAACAAAACGACTATGGCAGGCAAAATACAACTCAGCAAAATAGTCGTTCGCCTTTTGCATTTTGCATATTTTTTTCTGTCCTCGTCTGTGATGAGCTGACCTGCAACCGAGCAAAATTCTTCCTTAGATATCATATCTCACCTGCTTATTGCACTTTTGGGCATATATTCTCGCCCGCATCAATCTTATACATTTGTTCTTTTGAAAACTTGAAAGTTGTTGCCACCAAATTGTTTGGGAAAGTCGCTATCAAAGTGTTGTATAAATTGACGTTGCTGTCATAAATTCTGCGAGCTGAAACAATGCGGTCTTCAATGTCGACAAGTTGCTCCATCAAACTTTTATAAAGTGACTGCGCTTTAAGTTCGGGATAATCTTCGGCAATCATAACGATGTCTTTCATCTTTGGAACAAGTTTGTTTGAAAGTTCCAACTTCTCTTGTTCGTTCGTCGCAGCAATGGCCGCGTTGCGAAGAGCGATAGTTTCTTTGAAAGTTTCTTTTTCGTGTTTCGCATAGCCTTTGACAGTATTTACTAAATTTGGTATCAAATCAAAACGCATTTTAAGTTGAATGTCAATAAGCGACAAACTTTCTTGAATCTTGTTGCGATAGCGAACCATTTTGTTGTATTGCAAAACAAACAAAATAATGATTGCAAGCATGAGACCTGCCAAAACGCCACCCAAAATGTAAAGGTTAAAGCAGAAACCAACAACCGATCCTGCGGCAAGTAATGCGAAGATGAAAATTGTAAGAATCCACATAAGCACATAGTTTTTTTGTTTCATATTTATTCTCCTTTATTTACAAAAAACTTGTTTTATAAAGTCTTTTTGCTTAGCCATTGCCTCCGCCTCATAGTCATTTCTTTCTTTTGTGGTCATTTCACTTAGATATTTATTTGTTTTGCTGTCATATTCAAGTGATGAAAGCGGAACGCCTTTTACAAGCACCTTGCTGGCTTTGTTTATAAAATGACGATGTGGAGTGAAAAGTTTAGTAAAAAGTTGACCTTTTTCATCAATCAAAGCAAGAGCCACGTTATAGTGCCCGTCACTTTCGCCGCCGACTTCGTTAAGTTTTTTTATGTAAATTTCAAGCATCTGTTGATCTGTCAGTTCTTTTCCGCCAAATCTACGCACCAAAAGCCCCGGTTGATCGTTTGGTGCAAATTTATCAATAATCAGCCCGCTGTCATTCGAAATCACTGGCAAGCCTGTAATTTTATGATATGCTTCTGCTTTTAAAATAGCATTTTCAATTTCAGTTTTACCCGTTTCTTCAACTTCTTCGTTTACTGCAATCTGTGCTAGGCTTGTTATCGCTATGCCAAGTTCATCACAAACTTGTTCGTAAATCCAAATTTTTCCAAGATTTTTTGATGCGATAAGCACTTTGCTTTTTTTATTTAAAATCTTTCCGTCTTTAACCGTCCAAATCTCTGCAATAGGTTCATCAAACGTTGCCGCACCTTCTTTTATGCGCTCAGCATAAATGGCCACTGACTCTTTGGGATTTGGATGAAAATGGACACAATTTGGATTGAGTTGTTGGCGTTTTAAAATTCTTTCAACTGCAACTTCTTGCGAATCGGCAAAATTCACAATAACAAACTTTGGTTTGTATTCTGCCAGCAAATCATAAATTTCTTGTCTTTCGCTTTTGCGCGCATTAGTAGCATCAACTATGATTTCATCATGCTGCCCTATTGCTTTTAAAATCTGTTTGTGAAACTCAGCAAAAACTATTTTATTGTCAAGGCTTGAATAAATCTTTCCAATTATTCTGGCATCGGACATTTGCTGTCTGACTTTATCAAGTTCGATTGTAAAAGCAGATGACAACGCACGCTTAGAAAAAGTTGTTTTGCCCGCTCCTGGCAATCCAATTAAAAGATAAACTGTTTTCATTTTTCCCCTCATCTAAATATTATCATATTAAAAACAATTTCGCAATCAATAATATTTAATCTAAATAAATTTTTATGTGCTTTACTTTGCGCGCCAACTGTGATAATATTTAAAAATGAGGGAAAATGAGCAAACAAAATATTTATGACAAAAAAGAATTTTTTGATGGCTATCAAAACATGCGCGGTCAACAGATCAATGCAAACAACCTGATCGAAAAACCACAAATGATTGAAATGCTGCCAAATGATGTAAGCGGAATGTCAATTCTTGATTTAGGTTGCGGCTCGGGCGGACTTAGTAAACTTTTGAGCGATGCCGGAGCAAAATACGTGCTTGGAACCGACATTTCAAAAAACATGATAAGTGAGGCCAATAAAACAGCCATAAAAGGCAAACTTGAATTTAAAGTTATGGCGATGGAAGAGATTGACCAAATCCACAAAAAATTTGATATGGTTGTAAGTTCGCTTGCATTCCACTATGTCAAAGATTTTGAAAAATTAGCAAAAGACATTTCAAATCTTTTAAAGCCAAATGGGCTTTTGGTGTTTTCACAAGAGCATCCAATCAGGACGTGCCCTATTTACGACAAAGCACAAACAAAACACGTTGAAATTGATGGCAAACGCTATTTTTTAATCAGCGACTATCAAAACATGAGCAAACGCGTTTATAACTGGGACGGAATCGGCGTGGAAAAATATCACCGCACAACCGAATACATAATCAACACTTTGCATTCATCAAAACTCGTTATCGAACACATTATGCCTTCATATGCAACGAAAAAAGCAATTAAACTTGTGGACAAATATAAATATCAAGTAGATTCACCCTATTATTTGTATATTCGCGCTAAAAAATCAGCAAAATAATGCTGATTTTTTGTTTTTCATACGTAAAGTTTGACGACAAAAAGAATTTTATGATAAGCTAAATAAAAACGAAGGAAACGAAATCTTATGATGACCATTGGTGGAACGGCGCATATTTTGATGCTGGTTGCAACCATTGTAATTATTGCTGTTTTAATGTTTGTTTGTTCACGTGTCAATCCAAAGTGGCAAAACGTGATGATTCATTCAGCCGTGCTGATCGGCATGGTTGGAATTTTGTTTTTGCATTTGACAAGACGCGGAACAGCCTTTGACCCACAAAATTTTTTTGAGCAAATGTTTCAGGTGTGCAATTTCAATTTTATTCTGCTGCCACTTTGTTTAATCAAGAAAAACGAACTCGGCAGACAATACCTGTTTTTCTTTTCAATGTTTGCTGCGGCATCGACATTTATCGCTTATCCATCAGATGTCGAAAACTCAATGTGGTATTCAATCGTAACTCTCAACTTTTGGATTGACCACATGATGGTAGTGCTTGTTCCTATGCTTATGATTGCAGCGCGAAGATTTAAGCCACGAAAGGAATATGTCGTTCCGGTTTTGATTTGTATGCTTGTTTACTTTTTATCATCGCTTGTTGCAAACATTGGCTTTAATGGTTGGAGTTTAGATGGGCCACACAATCATTCATACACGCTTGGGCCTGGCGGTATTATGGTGTTAGAGCCGCTTTACAAATTGTGTCCGATTCCTTTTGTTTATCTTTTGCTGACCGTGCCATATATAGGCGGAGCTTTTTGGCTGCTGGCGATGGCGTTTAAAAAATATCGGGTGAAAAACTATTACGAGCCATGCATTGAAAAGATTGGACAAATCAAATATAATTCAGATAAAAAATTAAATTAAAATATAATCAAAATTCAATTCAATCAAATATTTTTAGTAATTTTCATTGCAAATTTAATTAAAGAAAAATTATTTATTTTTAGAATAATTTAATTAAAAAGTCAAAAAAACTAATCTTTTTTTGATTTTTTTGTTAATTTTAACAACATTTTTTCAATATTTTCTTCATACTTGGTGACAAGCCACATTAAGATTGCCACAGCAATTATTATCACAGCCCATACAACAAGACCCCAGCCGTGATACGGAATTATTTCTCCACTGCCAAGATAACTTGTAAGAAAAATGCCGACTGGCCTTGTAATCAAATTGGTCAAAACAAAAAACGCCCAACTCATATCGGTCACCCCTGCAACAAGACACAAAATGTCATCGGGAAACATTGGAAGAAGCATCATAAAGAAAAAGGCATACTTTGCGCGCGATAAAAACTTAACCCACTTTTTGCAAGTCTCTTCACCAACCATAAATGAAACTAGTTTCGAGCCAAATGTTTTGCCCAGCCAAAATGCCAGCAGGCTGCCGAGCATTATTCCAGAAAAACTCAGTAGCCCACCCTGCAGCGGTCCATAAATAATCGCGCCTGCGATTGTAAGAATCGTTGACGGAAGCGGAATAATTGTCACTTGCAAAAACTGCAAGCCGACAAACACAATTCTTCCCCAAAAGCCTAAGTCCAAAATAAACACGCGAAGTTTGTTTACTGAATTAAGTTTTTCCCACAAATTAGTCCATACCAAGATAAAGTAAACAAGTGTCAAAATTGCTGTGGTCAAAACTACAACCAGACTTGTTCGGCCAATCTTTTTCCATGTCGACATATTTTTTTGCATGTTTTTAGTATGCTTTATTGCAACAAAAAAACACATCAAAATGTGTTTCTTTTTTATTTGTGATATGCTGTTCCGGCGATTATGTTGAACGCGCGATAAATTTGCTCGATTGCAACCACCCTAGCCAAATTGTGCGGAAGCGTTTGTTTGCCAAAACTTAGCAGTCCTTTTGCTTGAGATTTAACTTCTTCACTCACACCATATGAGCCGCCTATTACAAAGGTCAACGTGCTTGAAAATTGCGCTTGTTTTTCGATGAGCGAAGCAAACTCTTCACTCGAATAATTTTTGCCCTTTAAATCAAACAAAAACATATTGCCTTTGCATTTTTCTAAAATCAATTTGCCTTCTTTTTGTTTGCATTCATTTTCGTTTGAAGCAAGGTTTTTTTCGTCAACTTCAATAACATTGAATTTACAAAATTTTTGCAATCTTTTTATGTATTCATTTTGGGCATCGACCCAAAATTTTTCTTTTAAATTTCCCACACACACCAAATTGATCGTCATCATAAAACACCCCACACAAACGTGAAAATCGTCAATACCACGCCAAGCACAACCGTTACGATTGTAAGCAGTTTGCCATATTTTGAAGGCTTGAATTCTGGTGGCTGTGCCGGCTCATCTAGCATTGCAGCAAACTCCTTTATGCCCGCAAAAATGTCGCCGTCTTCAACTGGTTCTAATCCGATTGCTTCAAGTCTTGAATTTTCAAGACTCATAAGATAGCGCTGACGTTGTATTTCTTTTGTAAATTGTTGTTGCAAAAGCGTGATGTCTTCTTTCAACCTGTTTTGAACAATAATCTTAAACAAATAACTTCCAAGATATAGCAGAACAACAATTATGCAGAAACTGAGCAAAATGCCGATGAAAAGATTTGATGTAAGCACGCTTTGGATTGTCAAAAATGCGTTGCCAAGTGGCATACCATTGACTTCAGAGAACAGCAAATATGTGCTGAGTGCGTTGTTCATAAAGTGAATGATCATGGCTGGAATAATCGAGTTTGACATAATCGTAATCACGCCAAGGAAGATACCGATGATTGTAGCATAGAAAAATTGTTCAATGTTGACGTGCAGCAGCCCAAACATAAGCGCCGAAAGCATAATCGCCTTCCATGGCCCTAAACTGCTGTAAGATCGAAGCAACATTCCGCGGTGCGCCACTTCTTCGCAAATACCCGGCAAAACGGCCGTAAAAAGCAGGTTTAAAAGCAGACTGGCAAATGAATATGAACTTATAGATTGCGATGTGTGTTCATAACCTAGCAACTCAATGAAGCCATTAAACGCAGACGAAACAAAAATGTTTATTAAAAACACCACTACGCCAAGCAAGAAGCTGAGTCCAACAACTTTACCTGAGACTTTTTTAATTGTAAATTCTTGAAATGTGTATTTGATTTTTTGTTTTTTTAATGCCGAATAAATAAAAATCGAACCGCCAAAAAGAAGGACTATCTGAATTATGATTGTGAAAAAGTAATCCCCGCCTTCGCCCATAAATTTTAATAGGCCAAATGAAGATAGCAATCTTAAGATAACAAACAAAACCACTATAAAAAAGTAAGTTAGGCTTGCTGCATTAAACGACTTTTGTTTTTCATTCATAGGACTAGTATATTCCCCTTCTTATGTTTGCATGCATGTTATGCGCTTGCTGACGGCATAAATGCTACCGCTGTGTTTACAATGAAAAGTATGATTGCGATGCCTATTCCTATCCACAGCAAAAGTGGAACGGATGACAACGATTTTTTCGCGCTGACAGAGCCGATATTTGTTTGGTTTGGCTTGTCTTCTTCGCCTTCTTGCGCCGGCTGAGTCAATGGCTTTTCTTGATTTTTGTGCTTAAAATAAAATCTTTCAATCACATAAATGATTGCTGCTGCGACAAACACAAGCCCAACAGCAAGTACCCATTGCCATGCATTGTATTCAATCGACATATTAAGTTCGTTGCGAACAGTAAAATAATTGATAATTACTGCGATTGCGTTGTTTAAAAAGTGGACAAGCATGCTGCAAAATGTTGAGCCAGTTCGCATTGCAATCCAGCCTAAAACTACGCCCAATATGAATGGATAAATAAGTTGTTGAAGCGAGCCGTGCATAATTGCAAACAAAAATGCCGACATAAACAGCGCGCTCACGTCGCCCATGCCTTCGCGAAGCCCATTTAAAAGCATACCTCTAAAGATGAGTTCTTCAAAAATTGCTGGCAACACAGCCAAAATTATAAGCGACAAAACAAGCCAACCAGCGTTGTCAACTGGCATTGAAATGCCTGAAAGGTCATATCCGCCAAGTTGCAGCAAGTGGTCAATCCCGCCAATGAAATACATACATCCAAAAAAGCAAACCACAGCTATTACAAAACACATAATCATGTTTTTTGTTCCGATTTTAAAGTCTACTTTTGCGGCTTTAATACTGATCTTTTTGACTTTGTTAAAGGCGAAAAATGCTATGCAAAATGCGACCGGACTTATGAGTGCAGTTACAATTTTATAGCCGATTGATTCTGACAGCGCCGTGCCGTCAACCCCGCCAGCGATGATTGCTTGGCACACTAAAAGCACCAACAATGAAATAGCATATGGTGCAAGAAGTGCCACCAAAAAGCCTATGCCCGTGTCTTGCATAGTATAAAAATTGTTTTGTCTAAATGTTTTTTGTTTTTTTGCTTGATCCATGGTTAAAGTATACAACATTTTGCTGGACAAAACAAATTATTTTAATATATACTATTTTTATCTATGAACAAATTTATGGCTGAAGCAATTAAAGAAGCGCGCAAGGCCGCCGCAGCGGGAGAAATTCCGGTTGGAGCGGTCGTGGTTTGTGACGGAAAAATTATTGCACGCGGGCACAACAAGCGCGAAGCCAGTCAAATTGCAACAAAGCATGCCGAAATCATCGCCATTGAAAAGGCGTGCAAAAAATTGAAGTCTTGGAGACTTGATGATTGCGAAATTTATGTTTCGCTTGAACCCTGCCCCATGTGCGCCGGCGCAATAGCAAACGCTCGAATCTCAAAACTATATTTTGCAGCCGAAGAAAAAACATCGCAAGATGGTTTGCTTGAAAAAATCATATCATCTGCAAGACTGAATCACAAAGTTGAATATGGCTTCACCCCTTGCGAAGAAGCGTCAAAAATTTTAACTGACTTTTTTAAAAATAAGCGTAAAAAAACCGAAATTTAATTCGGTTTTATTTTTAAGATTTTTTGATAATGTCAAACATAATTGCTTTAAATTCTTCGTCTGTAATCTCACCTTTTGCTTTCATGTCGCGTAAAATTTCAATTTGCTTTTTGATGTTCTCGTCTTGTTGCTGTTGTTGAGCATTCGTTGCTGGATTTGATTGAATTGAGTTTACCTCTGAATCGTTAAAGTAAGCGTTTGCCGTAGTTTCTTTCATTCCGAATGAAATATAAAGCAAGATTGTTGCAAGTGACAAACCTAAAGCGCCTGCGATTGTCAATCCGCAACCCCATTTGTAATATTTTATTCTTTTGGTCGAGTTTTGATATTTTGGCGAAAGAAATTTAATTAAAAACAGGCCGCCAAGCATTGAGCAAATGCCCAAAAGTATTTCAAGAACACAAAGTGTAATGCTTATTGCATAACCTGCCGAATATGACACATATCCATAGCCCGAGATTACTCTGCCGAGATAATCAGTATTGAAAACTGAAAGAACTGACATCACAAGCGTAAAGAATCCGCCAATAATTGAAAGGATGCCGCTGGATTTTATTAAATTTGTTTTTGTAGAATTCATGTTTCCTTCTCCTATTGTTATTATAACAATTTAATTTTATTTTGTCAAACCCAAAATTATTTAACAATCAATTTGAATATTTTAAGTTATGATGTATAATGATGCTAAGGAGTTTATATGAACAGAACTGTGCTTATTACTGGTGCGTCAAGCGGAATTGGCGCACAACTTAAAAAACATTTTGACGAATGCGGAGACAAGGTTATCAACCTTTCACTTAACAATCCCGAAAACCCATGCGACATCACAAAGACCGAACAACTTGACAAGTTTTTTGACGGCATTAAAGATGAAAAACTTGACATCTTAATCAACTGTGCGGGGCAAGGCCTTTCTGGCGCGGTTGAACTTGTTGAAGAAGAACTAATTCGCAAACAGTTTGACATCAACTTTTTCGGACTTGTCAACGTTACAAAGCGCGCACTTCCACTTATGAAAGAGAAAAGCAAAATCATAAACATCTCTTCGACATGCGCACTTTTCCCCTTGCCTTTTAGAGCGTATTATTGCGCAAGTAAAGCGGCTGTGAGTATGATTACAGACGGGCTGAGAATGGAACTTAAAAACACAGGAATTCAAGTTGCAGCAATCTGTCCTGGCGAAGTTAAAACAAACTTTACTAAAAATCGTGTGAAAGAATTTAAGACAAACGAAAGATATGGCGACAGCGTTAAAAACTCAACCCTTTATGTTGACTCACATGAAGACAAACGCATGAGTGTTGAATACGCAGTAAAGAAAATGGTTAAGTTTATCGAAAAGAAAAAACTTAAACCACAAGTGATTATCGGCAAACAAAAAGCGCTCTACTTTTTAAAACGCCTTGTGCCTAAGTCATGGTTTATTGGCGTTACTCAAAAAATGTTTGTAAAGAATTAGCAAATTGAAGCAGCCCAAAATATTATGATAGTGAGAGGTGAAAAATGAAACAATGCTATCAGACCGGCTGCTTTTTTAATATGCCATGCTTTAATCCCTGTCAAAATCGAAACTGCTGCAATCCTTTCCCATATGATAATTGCAATCCTTTTTCTCCTATGCCACTAAGGCAACCATGCTGCGAACAAAACAACTGCTTTGACTGCGGCTGCATAAACTTTGCCATTCCTATTGGGCTGCTTATTTTTGCGGGCGGATTTTTGCTTGGGCAAAACTGCAATTAGTTGTGACTTACAGATAAAATGTGCAAATAATTTAAAAGAAAAATAATAAATAATTATAATAAATAAAAAAATAATAAATAAAAAAAATGCTTAGAAAATAAGCATTTTTTAATTATTTTATATTATTTTTAAAAAATATTTGATTTTTAATGATATTTTTACTTAATTATTTAATATTTATTTAATTTATTCTTTGCTTTTTAATTATTTAAAATCAACAAGAAGGGTTCTTAAAAAGTCAAACACTTCGTCAAAAGTCGATTGTTTTTCAAGGTCGCAACCGGCGTTTTTAAGCAGCGTTATTGGGTCAGACGTGCAGCCCGATTTTAAAAAGTTTAAATACTTTTGGGCTGCGCCTTCTTCGCCGTTTAAAATTCTGCTGACAATATTGAGCGCGCTGATAAGCCCGGTCGCATATTTGTAAACATAAAAACTGCGATAGAAATGTGGAATTCTTGCCCATTCATATTGAGTTTCTTTTGTCAGTTTTACACGCTTGCCAAAATACAATTTGTTAAGGTCATAATATTTTTCGCAAAGTTTATCTTTTGACAAAGGATTGCCTTTTTCATATTCGGCGTGCACCCACTCTTCAAACTCCGCAAACATAGTTTGTCTGAAAATTGTAGATTTGACATCAGTAAAGATTCCGTCGATAATGCTGCGCTTTTCATTTTGAGTAGAAGTGTTTTTAAGCATCATAAGTCTAAGCAGCATCTCATTTACAGTTGACGCAACTTCTGCAACAAAAATCACATACCCGCTTTCTTCAAAAATTTGATGTGTTTCTGAAAAATATGAATGCATTGCGTGGCCAAGTTCGTGAGCAAGAGTTGAAACAGAATTGTAGTCGCCTGTAAAATTTGTCAGCACCACAGGATTTGCGCCATATGCAGAAGCCGAATATGCTCCCCCAGCCTTCCCGTCGTTTGGCATAAGGTCGATCCATTTTTCTTTTTTAGCTTTGTCGATAAGCGCAACATATTCTTTGCCAAGTGGAGCAACTGCTTTTTTGATGAGTTTTATTGCATCGTCATAAGAATATTTTTGCTCTTTAATTTTACTGACAGAAGCAAATTGATCATAAATGTAAAAATCTTTATATCCTAAAAGCGAACGTTTTGCATCAAAATATGCATAAAGTGTTGGCAGGTTTTTGTGCACGCAAGCGATGAGATTGTTGTAGACGTCGATGCTTGCTTCTTCACTCAGCACTGCTGCTTCAAGCGCTGAAGAATAGTTGTGTATTTTTGAAAAATAGCAATCTGCCTTCACGTCGCTGAGATAGTTGCTTGACAAGAAATTGATAAATCTTCCATACGCACCGTTTTGCTCTGCAAAAACATTTGCGCGAAGAACTCTGTCTTTGCTGTGCATATACAAACTGTATTTATCCTGCGTAAATTTGTGTGCTTTGCCACTGCCATCTAAAACATCTTTAAACTTTAAATCCGCATCTGAAAAATTGTCGTGATTTTCGCTGAAACCGCCTAAAAATTCACCCATGCCAGAAAGAAGTTTCTCTTCGTTTTTTGGCAAAATGTGAGGACGATCGCGCAAAATATCTCTAAAATAAAGTCTGTGTGCTTTAAATTTGCGATTTTGCATTAAAGATTGCAACTTATCGTCTGAAAACTGCGAAATTTCAGGTGTGATAAACGAACTTGCAACCGAATTGTCGCTGCAAATTTTGCTGAGCAAATTCACATTTTCACTCGCTTTTGAATCTGCCAAGTTTTCGTCTAATTTTCGTTGCGCATAATTGCCAAGCAGCGAAACTTCTTTAGAATACTCACTTGTAAGATTAAGAAGTTTAAGCAGCATTTTATCGTCTGCAAGTTTGCCTTCAAAACTTTTAAAAAGCTCGGCATATTTTTGCAGAGCTTTTGTGCGTTTCAAAAAGTCATCTTCATCTTTGGCATAAGCCGATAAATCCCATTTGTATTTTGCTGGGACAAGATTTCTTTTCATAAATTACCTCATAAAATATTTTGAAATTTTAAATTCATTCCAAGGCGCTTTGGTTTCATCTGGCGATGACACAAACACCATTTTTGCTTTTGTGATTGGATGTTCAAATTCAAGCCTGCCCGCCCACAATGCAAGGTTACCTTTCATTGCCGATTTGTTGTATTTCATATCACCATAAAGCGGGTAGCCTATGCTTGAAAGTTGCACACGAATTTGATGCGATCTGCCTGTCAAAATTTGAATTTCTAAAAGCGAATGTTCGTCGTTTCGGTCAAGGCATTTGTATATAAGCTCTGCCTTTTTTGCGCCGCTCTCAAGTGGTGGGCAAAGTTTGACAATATTATTTTTTTCATCTTTCTTTAAATAATGCACAAGCCTTTCAGATGATTGTTTAATTCTTCCATCAACAACGGCGTAATATGTTTTGTGAAATTGTCCACTTTGAATTTGCTTCGAAAGACGCTCTGCCGACTTTGAATTGCGAGCAAAAACCATAAGCCCGCCAGTTGGACGGTCAAGTCTGTGAACAAGGCCGATAAACGCGTCGCCCGGCTTGTTGTATTTTTCTTTTACATATGCTTTAACTTCATTAAGCAAATCCAAATCGCCCGACTCATCTTGCTGCGATGGTTGATTTTGCGGTTTGATAACAACTACTATTGAATTGTCTTCATAAACTACTTGCATATTTTCTCCTTACCAAATTTTAAATCCACTGTTGCCGCAAGGAAGAACTATTCCTTCTTTCGTTGGCAAGCCAATTTCGTCTGCCTCGGTGCCTTCAATTCCAAATGTCAAGGCAAGCATATTTTTGATAACTCCCGCTTGCAAGCCGGTTGTGTAAGAATTAACCAGCACAAATAGCGGATTGTCTGACAGCACTTGCTTGCAAAGCCCGATAAAGTCAAATAAATTGTCTTCGATTTTCCACATCTCCCCGCTTGGTCCTCTGCCATAACTTGGTGGGTCCATGATAATTGCGTCATAGCGATTGCCGCGACGAATTTCACGCTCTATAAATTTTTGACAGTCGTCAACGATAAATCTTATGTCAGTGATGCCATTAAGACGTGCGTTTTCTTTCGCGCGCTCCACCATTCCTTTGCTTGCATCAACGTGAGTAACTTTTCCTCCTGCCGCAGCACACGCAACCGACGCACAACCAGTGTAAGCAAAAAGGTTTAAAATTTTAATTTCTCTGCCAGCATTTTTAATAAGAGTCTGCATTCTTTCCCAATTTGTTGCTTGTTCTGGGAATATTCCGGTGTGTTTAAATCCCATAGGCTTAACTATGAATTTTAAATTTTTCCAAGTGCAAAACCACTGCGAAGGAAGTTTCTTTTTCTCTTCCCAGCATCCTCCGCCAGACGATGAACGTTGATATTCTGCCGCGATCAGTTTTTCATATGGTTTGCGGCGGTTTTCAAGTCCGCCCCAAATAACCTGTGGGTCTGGTCGAACAAGCACGTGTCCGTTCCAATTTTCAATTTTTTTGCCGTCGCCTGTTGCAAGAACTTCATAATCTTGCCAGCCATTTGCGATTTTCATAGTCACCTCATAAATTTCAGTTAATTTTAGCATAATTATTGTCAAAACACAACAAAAACAAAGAAAAAGACGGGCTATAAGCCGTCTTTTGTTTATTTGCTTTCAAGTGAAACTATGATTTCGCCGTCGCCAACTTCAACAGATTTTTTAATCTTTGCTGTCGAAAGTGATGGGCACAATTGACAGATGAGCGCTTCTTGCATAATTTTGTCGCCAAACTTTTCAAGCATAGCTTTAAGTTGCTCGTCGCTGGTTTCAAAACTTGCTTTGATGCGTTCGTCGATTGCAAAGTCTGCTTCTTTTCTCATAACTTGAAGCCCGCGGACAAATTCACGATAAAGTCCTTCCATATAAAGTTCTGGGTCAAGGTTTATATCAAGCACAACTGTATTGCCATTTTCGTGTGCAATTACAAAGTCTTGTCTTGGTTTCTTTTCAAGGTTGAAAAGTTCACTATCCAGATTTTCAAAGTGTCCCACGCTAACCTTGCCTGTTTTGTAATCGCTCATAATTTTTGACCAATCCGAAACAGATGCAAGTTCGTTTTTAAGCGCTTGAACATTGCCCTTCAAAACTGCTCCCGCTTTTTTGAAGTTTACTGAAAGATATTCGTCGTTGAAAAGTGAATCGTCTTTAACGCATTCAAGTTCTTTAACATTAAGTTCGCTTTTGATGATGCTGTCAAAATCTTCAAGCACCTTAACAGTATTTGCCCCGCCTGCAACATACATCTTTTTCAAAGGTTGTTTAACTTTGATTTGATTTTCGTTTCTAAGGCGTTGAGCGGTTGACATAACATCTCTTGCCACTGCTGCGTTTTCTAAAATGTCACCGAAATCTTTGTCGTAGATTGCTGTTGGATAGCCCGACAGCATAACATTTTCGGCTTCGTTTGGCTCAACTTCTCTTACAAGGTTTTGCCAAATGTGTTCGCTAAGGAATGGAATAACTGGCGCCATAACTCTAATCATAGATTTGATTGCATAATACAAGCACCAATAAGCGGCAAGTTGGTCAACTTTGTTTTCGCTCTTCCAGAAACGTTTTCTGTTGGCGCGGATGTAGAAGTTTGAAATATCGTCAACAAGTTTTTCAAAGTCTTTTACAACTAAGAAGCATTTGTCGTCAGCATAATTTGCATCTGATGTTTTGATAAACTTGTTTATGCTTTGAATCAGCCACTTGTCTGTGATTGTCAAATCTTTTTCAGAAGGGGTAAAGTGAACAATGTCTGGGTTGTCAATGCAAGCATATGTGTTAAAGAATGTGTAAACGTTCCAGAACGCAATCAATTTTCTGCGTGCATCGTCAGTAAGTGAAAAGCCGAATCTCATGTCGTTGGCTGGGCTTGACGAAGCATACAAATATCTAATAACGTCTGCCCCAACCTTGTCGGCAATTACGTCCGCTTCAAGCGTATTTCCGCCGCTCTTGTGGAACTCGCCACCATTTTCGTCTTTTACATATTGATAAGTTACAACTTTTTTGTATGGCGCTTTGCCTGTGAGAACAACGCTCATGATAAGCAAAGAATAGAACCAAAGTTTAATTTGTTCTATCATTTCGCAAACATAATCGCTTGGGAAGTTTGCGTTGAAGAAGTTTTTGTCTGTGAAATATTTTTTCGTGCTGAAAGGTGTGATACCCGCGTCAAGCCAAACGTCGCCGACCTCTGGCACGCGTAAGATTTCAGCGCCGCAATCACATTTGATTTTAATGTCGTCAATCCAAGGTTTGTGAATTGAAGGAAGAGCGTCAACAAGCGCAGGATTCACTGCTTTTTCTCTAAGTTCTTCTTTCGATCCAATCACATGGATTTTTCCGCATTTTTCGCAAACGTAGAATGGAAGAGGAAGCCCATAAAAACGGCTGCGCGAAATATTCCAATCGCCCATGTTGTTAAGCCAATCAATCATACGTTTTTTGGCAAATTCAGGTTTAAATTCAACCTCTTCGATTGCTTTAAGCGCGAGTGGGCGGATTTCGTCCATTTTGATATACCAAGCTGAAATAAGTTTGTATACAAGGTCGGTTTTGCAGCGCCAGCAATACGGATAACTGTGCTTATATTTGTGCGCATACAAAAGTTTGCCGTCGCGTTTTAATCTGTCCACAACAAGATCAACAACTTCTGTTGTTTTCTTTCCTGCCATAAATCCTGTGTTTTCAAGCATAACGCCTTGTTCGTTGATTGGACAAATTTCAGGAAGTGAAAGCGACTTTCCAAGTTCAAAGTCTTCTGCCCCGCAGCCAGGCGCGATGTGAACAACGCATGTTCCTTCTGCATTGTCAACCATATCCCACGCTACAACTTTATGCGAGAATTGTTGTTCAGAAATTTCTGGGAAGCAGGTTTCGTATTCAAGCCCAACAAGGTCGCTGCCTTTATAGGTTGCAACGACAGGCAAATCTTCTTTTAAAACCGCTTTATATCTGTCTTTGCCAATCAAAATATGTTCGCCGTGATAATCCACTTCAACATATTCAAATTCTGGATTTACTGCAAGTGCCACATTGGCTGAAAGCGTCCATGGAGTGGTTGTCCATGCAACAATTTTAAAGTTTTTGCCTTTTACTGGAAGTTTAACAAAAAGCGCGGTGTGTTCTACTTCGTGATACGACGATGACATTTCGTGCTCACTGATGCTTGTTCCGCAACGTGGGCACCATGCGATTGGTCTGTTTTTACGAACAAGCCAGCCACGGCGAGCGCATTCTTTCAAGAAATACCAAATTGAAGTGATGTTTTCGTCAGTATTTGTGTAATAACTGTTGTCCCAGTCCATCCATTGTCCCATGCGAATTGATTGATTTGTTATTTCCTTGCCAAAATATGCAACACGTTCGATGCATTTGTTTGTAAACTTGTCAACGCCATATTTGATGATTTCAGGCTTGCCGTTGAGTCCTAATTCTTTTTCCATATTGACTTCAACCCAAAGGCCTTGTCCGTCAAAGCCATTTTGATACTGGCAATCTCTGCCTTTCAAGGCGTTGTATCTGATTGTCAAATCTTTAAGTGTTCTTCCCCAAAAGTGGTGAACTCCAAGACGATTGTTTGCCGTTGCTGGACCGTCTAAAAACTTAAAACGGTCGTGTCCTGCATTTTTTGCTACCAACTTTTTGAAAGAATCATTCTTCTTCCAATAATCAAGAATATTGTGTTCCATTTCAATGAAATTTGGCATGGTTTGTTCTTTTTTCATTTTCTTCTCCTAAAAATAAAAATCCTCGGCAGATACAAGACCGCCGAGGGTTAACCACTTGTAATGCCTGCGTGCCTGTTGACACACCTCTTCTGTTACGGGAAGATGCCGGCGCAGTCTAATTGCACGCATAAGCATGCTTTCAACTTTGCAACTCCGAAAGTGATGGTTTTTAAAAATTCTTATTGCATTTCACCAACCTGCAACTCTCTGTGAAAAATTATTTAAAAATCGTGTCTTTCATCAACATTTTTTATTAATGTGATTATTTTAACACTGACAACCGTTTTTGTCAACTAATTAAAGTCGTCAAGAACCTTGTTCATAGTGATAGAATCTGCACCGGTGACAATTCCAACAGCGTTTTCATTATATCCTCCTGTTTTTGTCAAGAGTATAACTAAAAGTTTTGGATTATTGTGGAACTTATTGAGCGTTTCTTCAATTGTTAAATCCACAGGGCAAACTTCATAATACTTTGAATCTTCAATTTTAGTGAGCAAATCTTCAATTTGCATATGTTTTAAAAATGTGTTCGCCTTGCCACCTGAAATCAAATATTGACCAAAACTGTCAAGAATTTTCTGACCATTTGCAATTCCAATCAAAGTTTTTCCTTGATAAATAGGAATATTGGAATATTTCGACGAAGAAATCAATTTGATGATGTCTTCCATTGATGAACCAGCAGAGGCAGAAAGCACATCTCTGCGGCAAATATCAATCGCTTTTGGTGGGACATTGATTAAATGTTCAATTTTTTCGATGTGTGACACAATGTTTTCATGTGGTTCAGCAATTATATAATCTTTGTTTCCCTGATGCACAATAGCATTGCGAAGTCTGCCATAATCAATTAAGTCGTCTTCATATTTCCTTACCACATAATTTAAACTAACACACTTTCTGATTAAATCTGAAAAGCTCATACTGCGGTTAAGGTTATATCTTGCTCTAAGTGAATAATCAATACTGTTGAACGCGTCAAGAAATCTTTCGGCCTTAGTTTTTTCTTCCATAGTCACCCCTGTTGGTTGTTTTGTAGCAAAAAATGCTTAAATCATACTTTATCAGTATATATTAGTTTGTGAAAAAAGCGAAACGTTTTTCTTGATTTTTTTATTTTTTTGATATATAATAATTGAACCGAGCTAGATGGGGAGTTAGCGGTGCCCTGTAACCTGCAACCCGCTACAGCAGGATTGAACGCTTGCCTAGGCTTTGTTAGGTCGGAAATGTGCAAACTTTATTGGTGTTGAAATCAAGGTCTTATGCAATAGTTGCTCCTGAACCATGTCAGGTCCTGACGGAAGCATCATTAAGGGAATCCAACTGTGTGCCATGAGGAAACTTTGGTGGAGCCAGCAATGTTTGTGGCAGCTGGTTTAACATTGACAAAGCATTTGCTCGGTTTTTTAAAAAAATAAAAGCAAGGATTAACCCTTGCTTTTTTGTTATTTAGATTTCTTTTGAGCTTGTTTTACTGCACTTGTCGCCTTTTCAACCTCTTTCATAACCGCTTTTTCGCCCTTATCGACAGCTTGTTTTGTGCAAGGTGAATATTTGTATAAAAGCATACCGGTGACAAGCCCCATACCAAAGCCCATCAACATTAAAGTTTCTTTCATGCTTCCCTCCCATTATTAGAATGCGCAAAAAGAGGGACAATATACGCCTTTATGCTGTTGTGCAGCCATATTGACTGCCCTTTAAGGTTGAAGCTATGCCTGTGGTTGTTCCATATTGGCTGACATGATAGCACACTGCGTGTGCATTGCGGCTGGTTTGAAATAAAAAAACACGCGGGTGCGTGTTTTTGAATGTCTTTTTCTAGCGATCCATTTTGTTTTCAGCATATTTTCCTGAACGAATGTCTGATTTGATTGTATATTCAACAGCTGGAACAAAAACTTTTATGCGGTTTGTCATGTAATCTTTTTGTGTTTCATTATATTGATTTTTAAGCCCTGCTTGCAACATTTCGATGTTTTCATCAGTTGATGGCATGCCAAATTTTTGGCAAAGTTCTTTAAGGTTTTGTTGGTCGCCAAGAAGTGATCTTAATGTTTGCAACTTTTCGCGCTTTTCGTTGAGAACATTTTTAATTCCCTGCATTTTTTCTTCATAAGCGTCAAATGTGCGAGACTCTTTATAGTTTTCTTCTGCGCCCCCTGCTTTTGTGCAGATATTTTTGTGCATAGCCTCGATCATCTTTGAATAATCACCGTCAAAATCACAGCCTATTGAAGCATCAATAAGTTGTGAAAAAGCAGTCAATTCTTTTGACTGAATTTTTTCATATGTCGATTTAAGATCGGGTTGAACACCGTTTAATTTTGATTTATAAATATGTAATAATAAGATTTTTTCTTCTTCGTTTAACTGGCCGTCTGTAGTGTCGATAAATCCCAGTTCTTCAAGTTGTTTAAGCATTTTTCCTCCAGTGTGTATGTCGTAAGTATATCACATCGTTTTGAATAAAGCAAACAAATTTATGCATAATTATGCAAAAATTTTATTTTTCTTATTCATCCTTTTGGAGAAATGTCAGAATAATTGTGCCATAACGTTTTTCATCGATAACTTTGAATGGTTTATATTCAAATTCGCCACTTTTAAAATGCTCGCAAACTATAATCCCGTCGTCGTTTAATAGGTCAAATTTTGCTATTTGCTTTAAAACAGGTGTGTAAAGTTGGGACTGATATGGTGGGTCAAGCAAGATAAGGTCAAACCCTTCCCAATTTTTGCTGAGAAGCTTGCAAACATCACCCGTGACAACCTTTGCTTGCAACGAAAGATTTTTAAGGTTTTGTTTTGTCATAGCGGTGCTTTTGAGATTTTTGTCAACAAAGATGACTTCACTTGCACCACGCGATAGCGCTTCAATGCCTAATGCTCCTGTTCCACAAAAAGCGTCAAGGACACGTTTGCCTTCAACAAAAAACTGCAACTTTGTAAAAAGCGCTTGCTTAACTTTATCCGTGGTTGGACGGATATGGTCATATTTATTTTCAAGCAATCTTTTGCCTTTGCATATGCCGCATATTACTCTCATTATTTTATTTTAGCATTTGTTTGATAATTTGCAAAAAGATTTTATTAAATTTGCAAAATATGTTATGCTTTTAATATAAATACATTTTACAAAAGAAGGAAAATATGAAAAAAGATTACGCACGCTTTACGCTTAGACTTTCAAAGTCTATGCTTTATAAACTCGGAGTCATTTCGCAACATAACACCCGAACAAAAAACAAAGAAATTGAACACTTATTAATTCGTCATATCGCCGAATATGAAAGACTTTATGGCGAGATTAGATAGGGCTTTTGACATGATATGACAAAATCGTTAATGTTTTTTTTGCGAGCATTCCCCTTGACAAAACAAGCTAATGCTTGTATAATGATGAAAGTAAAGGAGATAAAAATGAAAAAAATATTAACTTTTTGCTTAATTGCAATTTTAATAGTGGGCCTCGGCGTTTGTGGATTTTTTACTTATAAATATTTTGATTTATCAAAAAACAGCGAAGCAAACATGAAAGTTTCTGAAGCCAAAGATTTAATCAACAAAGTTGCTTCTGATATGGGGCTTACAGGCGACAAATCTGGTTCAAAGGCAACCACACTTTCGATCAATTACAACGATTACAATGGCAACACTATCAACTATAATGGAACAGAAGATTTTGTAAACGGTTTTGTTTTAATTGCTAAATATGCTTTTGAAGGCGAAATATCAGAAAAAACATATTACAAATCAGAAGCTTCATACACATACAACGGAGTTTCTTATAGTGGCTCAGTGAAATTGTATTTCACATTGAACAGAAACGTTTTAGAACTTCATATGATGGATTTAAACTTAAATAAAGAAGCTATCGTAAAAATTGATAACTCGGCTAATGAAGATCACGAATGGATAATGTATTTCTACGTAAACGGAGGCCTTGATGGCAATGATGGATGCTTTTATGCGGAAGTTGCTGCAAATGATTCAAAAGTATTTGACTATGCTTATTCAGAATTAAAATTTTCATCTAAGCCTAAATTCCTTGATGAATTAACACCAGCCAATATCGAAAGTTTCAGCATTTATGACTGCAATATAAAATCACACAAAACTTTAAATGTCAACAAAGAAAACATGACTGACAGTGAAGTGTTGCAATACAGCAAAATCGCAATCGAAAAAGTAAATTCACAATCTTCAGCAAACTTTTCAGATTTAAAAACATACACCAATTCAGATTTCTTAAAGAAAACATATACTTACCTTGGCTATGCAGAATAAATTAAAGAAAAAGTCAAACCGCATTCATTTTGAATGCGGTTTTTTATGTGCCGAATTATATATCTCATGCAAAACTTGCTTTATTTAAAACAAAAAAAGCCGCGGAATGCGACTTTTTATTTTTGGTGGATCGCCAGGGGCTCGAACCCTGGACCTATTGATTAAGAGTCATGACTGAAAATGGCTATATGCCTTTAAAATAAAAGAGTTTTTGATTTTTTGACCCAATTTTTGACCCAAGATTTTTAACAAATTTTTTCTATAATACATTATTTAACACATATACAATAAACCAATCTAATACGTCATTAACGTTCTTTCCAACTTGAATATATGATTTTAATCTTATTTGGCCATAACCTGGAATATACCTAAAATCATACTCTTGTGGAATCGTAGACATATCAAACATGATATTTGTCCAATATGTATGACGCCCGTGTTTGTAAATATAACAGTTTTTATCATACAACCCTAAACGCTTAAACATTGGCTCATCTCTAACATTCTCTACAATAAATGGCTTGCCAGTAGAAATAAACTTATCTATTATATCCGGCAACAAATGTTTCGTTGCCTGAGCATACTCTGAAGTCTCCCGGTATTTATTATTAGCACGGGAATAATAGTTACAAGGCGGTGTCGCAATCAATATGTCATAATCTGACAAATCAACTGACAGCATATCACAAATCAAATCTCTTTTCTCTTTATAATCATTGTATGTTACGTTCGGATATAAAAGATGGGCTCGGCCTGCAGCTAAATATATCACTTTATATTCCATACTAATTCCTTTTATCATTCTGTTTACATGACAAAATATCAATCTGACTACTAAAAACTAAATTAACAAAATCAACATATTCATTATAACTAAACTTACTAGTTCTAACCTGATAATCTAAATATCTTCTTATTGCCTCAAGCACTTTAATCGCCTTTTGGTTTTGTGATTGTTTAAATCTTTCTCTTGCTTCACTTTCAAATTTTATTTGTTTTCTCAATTTCTCACATTCTTCGTTAAAATGGTCAATACATAAATCGTGAGCCTTTTCTTCATCAGATAATTGTTGTTTGAGTTGTTGGTTTTCTTTTTCAACCAAATAATAATCGGTTAGATAATTATTTGTGTTTGCTTTTTTCAATGCTTCTTCAAGTTCTTTTATTCTTGCGTCTTGTTGATTGAGTAATTTTACTATTTTTTTATCAACACAATAATTTTCATTTGTTTCGATATCTTTAAAAAAGTAATAACCATCAATTTTAATGTAAATATATCTATATTTCTCTTTCATAAATGCTCCTTTTACTTACAACCAAGCGATATCAATATCGCCCGGTCAACTTCTTTCATTTTTTCTTCTGACAACCTTCCAACACGCTCTCGCAATCGACTTTTATCCAATGTCCGGATTTGCTCAAGCATGACTATAGAAGATTTAACCAATTCTTTCGGCAAATTAACATGAACAGGCAACATGCGTTTCGTCAACTTACTTGTTATCGCTGAAACAATAACTGTTGGACTAAACTTGTTTGCTACGTTATTTTGAATAATCAACACCGGACGAAGCCCATTTTGCTCACTGCCTCTACCAGTATCTAAATCTGCCATGTAAATATCTCCCCTGTTTATCTTTTCCATTTTCACTCCTCGTCCAAGTCAAACGGCAACTCTTCGTCCAACTTTAACTGATAACCTGTTTCACGATCATACTCTATTGTTCGTTTGCCCAATCTGTCATATGTGTATACTTTGCTCGCACGTTTAGTTAAACCTTTAAATTTTCGCTCATTCTCCGGAATGTCTTCCCATATCGTTTCTTTCTCAATATGTATCTCGCCTTTCTCATCAAATCTTATTATCTTGTTTATTCTTTTACAAAACGCGTCATATGATGCTTTTTTCTCTGTCTGTTCGGCGACATATACATCTTTTAACGGATAGTTTGAAATAATATACACTTTCTCAAAAGCAGCATAAACAAAACTATTTTTACAATTCAACATAAGCGGGAACGGCTCTAAAAGTTTATTCATTTTCGTTATCGGTCTAATTTGACCGATAAACTCGTCAATAAAAATTGCTTTTTGATATTGATAGTTTGTAAACCAATAATCATTAAACAATGTAATTTGATAAATATCTTCTAAATTATCTAACTGACTAAATACATATGACGTTTTCCCCACACGCTCAGGACCATAAACATATATAACTTCGACATTTCTGCAAATGCTCATAAACTCTGCATTGTGAATTTCCATATAGGCCTGTTCAAACTTTTTCCCATATTGAATTTGCAACGTAGGAAAATTATTCCAAATCTCTCGCAAAGAAAATCCCGAATTAAGCATTCTTACGGCCATATTATAATCTGTTCGCTCACGCTCTTCAAAAAATTCACCAATCTCATATGGCCCACTAACACGAGTATCACCCTTACTACAATAGTTACGGCACCTCGTCTTAGTAGAACGCATAGGCTTAAAGTGACAACCATATGGCAAAATCTCTTTAACACGGGTAAATCGCAAAGCACTTTTAAACGTCACAAAAAACTGAAAATGAATTGTGCCGCACTTTTCGCCTTTCTCACGCTGAAAGACTGCAAATGTTACGATGTCGTCTTCATAAAGTTTTGTTAAAAACTTTTCAAATTCTTCATCTGTCATTGACGGGTTATTCCATGTCCCGACCCAATTTGCGACGCGAGAATTCTTTTTCTCTGCTATTCTCTCGCCTTCATCCTCTTCTTGGAACTCAAATGCCTCTTCATCAGGTGGCAATAATTTATCCATTTTTAATCCCCCATATTTGTTTAAAGGAATGCAGTGCCCTAATAAGGTAATACTATACTTATTAGGGCACTGCATTCTATTTTTAGTTGCGCAAGCGCAACAACGTATTTTCCATGGACAACTCTTTGAGTTGCCCACATAAAATACACAAGAAGGAATGCTCCTACAGGCGTTGCAAGGCGCAACATGGATAAGTGGAAATCATAGATTACCACTAACCCACTTTGCGCTGAATATGTGGAAAAATCTTCGATTTTACACACAAATTCACAACGCAACTATTACTGCGACCTAATCACAGTAGATGGCAAAGTCTCCGCTGGACTTTCTTCAGCTTTCACTGAAACAGTGATTGCACTATCTCCCGGTTTTTCAAACTCAGCACGTATTCGTGCCTTCCAGCCTTTCCTAGACAATTTGCCTCGATATTTTGCCTCACGCAAAGATTGTTTGCTGTCATTTTCGGCATTAAAAAGTGCTCGCGCTTGTTTGTATTCCGCTAAAAATGCATCTGCAAGCGGCGCAAAAATCTCAGGCGGCATTTCTCCTTGCATTGAACCTAATGTCAACCCCATTGATGCATAATAATTCTGAAAATCGTAAAAATCTTTCATCCTATCTCTCCAATATCCCTCAAAAATTCATTGTATGATGTAACTGTCATTTCAACCTTTTTATGTTTTTTCTTGGTAAAATCGATATCTTCTCGCCCCTTAAACCACAACGGTCGATAACCTTCGCCGTCATAACAACGCGTTATATCTCCGTCAAAAATAAATTCTTTTAACTCACGTTTAGGCTTGCCTGCAACTATCCAGGTCTCGTATTCTTCATACGACAAGAACTCAATATATTTCCACCAACTTTGTATGTGACTATATCTATCTTTGTTATATCTCTGACCCTTATCACAAATGTAAACTATTCGACCAATGACTTTGCGAAGGCACTTATCCAAGTTTCCCCACTGACTGACGTAAATTATGTCATAACCCATATGACGATGCGTTTCCCAGCCACGTTTAACATAGTCCGCTAAACTTTTATAATTACGAGAATCAGCATTCTTTTGGCCTTCGTCATATACAACATAGGCATATGGCGGATAAAAATCTGTCTCTTTCTCGTCATTTGGAAGCCCAAAGCGTGCGCCAGAACATATATAAGTAGTTTGAACTTTTCGGCCAAATACCCGACCAATTACCGGCGTTTCCGTAAAAACTAAATGGTCATCCGGCAACTTTAAACTTGTATAACCACCCGCAATAAGCGCGAAAACAACATTTTGTGATAGTTTTAGCCTGTCCTTGTTATAACATTCTAAAATCGCTTGCGCATATGCAAATGCTGTTTTCCCCGCGCCAGGATCACCCATGACAAATGTTATCAATATGTATCACCCCCAATTCTGTAAGCTCCCATTTGTAAGGGCTGAGAGATTTTTATGCGCAAGTCAGCCCTTACAAACGAGAGCTTTAACTCTCGTTTTATACATTAAATATTTTGAGATGTAAACAAGCCCCAATAATTATCAATAATTTTCAAGCTTGCAAACTTTGAAACAAACATACGATATACGCTTCCATCGTTTAATTCGTAAGCAACGCAAACAAATTTGCCCTGAGCCTCTCCTTCATCGTTTGTTTTAATCTCTTCAACTAAACGCTTAGAAATTACGGCGTCATCAATCCCACACTTTTTATAGGAGACCAATAAATCGTATAACCCGTCTTTGTCTTTAAATTCAATTACCTCATCGTTAAACAAAGTAACATTGCAGACGTCTCTATCACCAAATTTACTTGTAATTCTTTTTAATTCAATTTTTTTAACCATATCATTTAAATTTTCTCTAATTTCGATTTTCCCCATTTTTTATTTCCTTCTTTTATTTAGATTTTTTCAAAATGATTTACGGCATAAAACAAATGTAAGAGCCCTTTTAATCATTTTCTTTATTTCTTAACACATGCATTAGACTTAAAAGCCTTAGCACTATCGTTTCTAGCGTCTAAATAGCCAGCACGATAGGCTCTATCTGTAGTAGACAATTTTTTGCCCGTTTCACGCACAACACCACTTTTCAGCTGTCTGCTGTAGCGCTTTGCTTTCTCAGCTGGATTACGCAAAATAATGCCATTTTTTGTTTTATATGCCATAACATCACCCCTTTTTATTTTTTTAATATCTCCAAGATATTGGCCACCTATCTTAAAGATATCTGGTAACTGACAGCCACACGGAAGAACGCAGCTGCCAATCTGGTAGCGGGTAGTATTTATTGAGTCCCCGCCAACGCTCACACAAAATTAAATAACACTCAAATGATTAAGCAACGTAATCGATAAATTCTGGCATGTCAATTCTTGTCAACACAGGATCTACAAACACCAATTGATCGCCAGTAACTGTTACATCAATAGCACGTTCCACCGATTCAAAAGACAAATAAATGTTGTAAACTCTGCCTGAATCTGTCTCGGTTATATTATTGATTACATAATGATCAAACGCGTTGTTATTATCATTTGTAATCTCATATTCGTTATAGCAAGTTACAACCCCGTCTTTTTCTTGCCCGAAGGTGACTAATATAGTATCTTCACCAATTAAAACAACCATTTTGTTTAACGTTAAAACACCTTCTTGTCCACCGTTTTCGTCGCAAGCATAAGCTTCAAGCCATTTGACATCTTCTTGCACTATTGCAGAAGAATTATCAGGAATTGAAGCAACAATGTCCTTCGCAACAAAATGGCCCGCTGTAGCAAGTCCACCGGCAATTGCAACACCGGCAAGAACACCACTAATAACTTTCGTCGACTTTTTCATATCCCCCCCTTTTAAGCAACGTAATCGATATAATTTAAACTTGTTGCGCGAGTGTAAAAGTGATATTGTTGCAAACCATCACCTTCGCCCAACAAAATACCGTCAGAATAAGTGAAATTCCAATGCAACCCACCAATACCATCATTAATTGCAAAATCTAACAACACAACTGCATCTGACGTTGTTTCAGAAACAAAATTGTAATCAATAATGTCGTAATTAACACCATTATCAAATGCATCGCAATCGTTAAACATTGTTACATTACCTGATGTGTCAATATTACATGGCGCACGGAAAAATCCGGAATCGCTAAAAACCAACACTTCACAATTAAGCCACAATTGACCTAACTGACGATTATCACTGCTATCTCTGTGAACCCAAGCACCTTTCCAAGTTAACTCTTCTGCTGGTTCATCGGGCTTAACAGACCCATCAGGCAAATCTGGCTCAGCAGGTTCAACAGCATCAGCAGAAGGCCCACCAGAAATATTGGAATCCTTTAAACGCGGACCGTAAATACATGCAAGCACCACAAAAGCTATTGTGCAAGCGAAAAAGATGAAATAAAATATAGTAAATATTACTTTTTTCTTTGTCATAATTTTTCTCCTTTTATTCACCGCCAAACGTTTCAAAAGGCAGTGTGAAAATTGATTTAATAAACAACCACAACCGCTTCAAAACCCACCATACACACTTGGCTACAAACTTAATAATTTTCCAAACAAATTTAAATATAATCGGCAAAAACGGAGCAATAATTGGCATTAACAACAAGAGAATTAATAAAAAGAATAATAATTTAGCCAACTTTGACCACTCATAAGTGTAAGTTTGCTTATTAGATGGAATGTCAGAACCAGTTTGCTTGTTATCAATCACACCAAGATTATAAACACGACCCCAAGAATTAAACTTTAATCTAAGCAGAGAGACGTCTTTAACAGAAGTTTTTTCTTCATTAAAACCGCCTGTCGCAACTACTAATGAACTAATGCATTCACTTTCAAAAAAACGCAAAACCCACTGTGTGTTTTTTAAATCAGCCAACGCAGAATCCGTTAATGCATTTTGTTGGTTAATTGTGATAAGTGGCGAATTATACGTATTATTTTTTATTTCCCATTGGATAAAATCACTAGTTTTTTGAACCCTGCTACGCTCATATGACCAACGGCCACTTTCATACTGGAATAAATCACCTTTCTTGATATTTGCATAATCTTGAATTTCTTCCCCATATTCTGTGTCACCACTACGATCATGATAAGATGACCACTGTTTAGTAAACAAAACATCTGCTTCGAGCAAATCTGTAATTTCTCTATCAGTAGAAAATGCTAAAAAATGACTATCGCACTGATTAAATTTATTAGCAAAAAGCCAACGTCTCTCTCCGTCATATCGACAAAAGCCGACATATTTATTAGTAACTTTAATATAATCAATATCTTTTACTACACAAGAATCGGATGACAAATCATAATACTTACCAACAACAAATGGTGTTTCCGAAACAGTTTGACCAGCCCCTGTTGGTTCAGGATCTCCCGTTTCCCACGCTCTATAAATTGAAGTTATTTCATAACAATGACTGTCAGGAATTGCCAAATCTAAAACTAAATACTTAGATAATGTGTTTTGTTTGTCTAAAAGCTTTAATTTATAATTTTTAAAATCTTTATCATAAAAGCCTGCTGTCGAAATGTTTATAGAAGTTGCTATTTTATTTGCCGATGGATTGTATACATAAGCAAACAATTCTTTATTAACACTTTCAGCAATCTGAACAAGCTCCAACGTAGACTTACTATCATCGTTTAAATAATTTGCAAAATTGAAAGAGCTGTCTTGCGATAAATCATCAAGAACTGACGAATATATTGTTTCATCTGCACTAACAACAGAATCTATATTCGAACCAAAAGAAAGTCCAAACAAAAACAATAAAATTGATAATGTTACAATAAAAAACTTTTTCATAATTTCTCCAACCGACTTTTATGTAACCGCTTATCGCGGTGTTAATTAAATTCGCATAAATAATTTAGCCATTGCTTCTGTTGCAGTTTTGCCTTCTTCAACCTTGTCAGGAGTAAAAAGTTTAACTACCCAATCATGGAATTGTGGAACCCCAAAGTAAAGACCAACAAACACTGCTGCAAGAACTACAAGGACACCAAGTATCCAAAGTGAGATTTTTGCGCCAGTGCTAAGTCCATATGATCTTCTTGACATGTTACCATCCCCCTTTTATTAAAATTTTTTGTCGATACGCTGGCGTCCTTTGATAGAGCAGCGCCCGATCGTATGTCGAATACTCTTTTATCGCTGATTTCAAAGCCTTCGATTCTCCATATTCAGCTGCATGCTTCATTCGTGCTATGCTCAACGAACGTGCGTTTTTCAACGTCTCAGTCGAGTTTTCACGGGCTATTTTCTTTTCGAGTTTGCTAAATAGTTTCATTTGTTACCGCCTTTCTTTTCAATTACAAAGTATGCCTTCGACTTATTATTACGTCTTCCATGAATATTGTAAAAGTGATCAACAATTTGCTCTTTGGCTGTCCTATTTAAATCTTTAACATCTCCACGATATGCTGGTTTTTTCTTATCACTAGCCGATAAAATCATATTAGGCATGTTCATGTCGATTTTCCCAACAAACGTATATTTAGGATTTAATTTAGGCTTTTGGTTCTTACCAACAACCCAGGCATCTTGAGCACTGATCAATCTAACTCCACGATTGTTTAAACTGTAATTTACGTTTGACATTTATTTCTCCTTATGATATTATGTAATTGCCTTTGAAGCGCCCACGAGGGCGAGCCACAGTTAGATAACGTGTGGACAGAGCAGACCGTTTGGCAAATTTGGCGTAGACTGCTCACTAAGTAGCCGCAAGGCTACTTTTTTTATACGTTGTATTTGACATTGCCGTCTTCGTCTACTTCACACATGAGAGAAGACACATCATATGCAAGTCCAAAATCTTTTAATAGTGTTTCATATTGAGATAACTCATTCTCCGGAATCCGACCAAGACTCCTGTTGCAACCTAAAATCGAAATTGTGTATAAATTTTTTCTCATGATTCACACTCCTTTGTTAAATCAAATTTTCTTTGATTGACACCCTTATTTTATCAAAGTTTTTTTGATTAGTCAAATAAAAATCAAAGTTTTTTTGATTTTTTTAAAAAAAATTAAAATTTATTGAAAAAAAGTAAAAAATATTATAAAGTCAAGTAAGAATTCAAAAAAGGAGAACAAAATGAAACTAAAAGAACTCATAAATAAAACAACGACACAAGCACAAGTTGCAAAAGATCTAAATCTCACGCCACAAACTTTAAACAATTACATAAATGGAAAAACAGACCCTGATATTAAAACATTAATAAGAATTGCAGATTATTTTCACACAACTGTAGATCACATTATTGAACATGACGTTCCTTACCTATTAGACAAAAGCATGCTGTCGAATGAACAAAACAACGCCATAAATGAAATTCGCAAGCTGTCGAATGACGACTGCTTAAGAGTCATTGCATACATAGCCGGCCTTAAACAAGGCAAGCAAGATCAAGAATACATAATCAAAAAATTTAGAGGCGAGACATAATGGAAAAAACAAAAAAGAAATCAGCCTTCAAAATAATTCTAATAATTGCTTTAATCATAATAGGCATACTATTAACCGGAAAACTCATTAATGACAGAATAATTAATAATAACACTGAAACTAGCCTCACAACGAGAGCAGCAACCATAAATGACATCTCGATGGATCTGAACAACGATTTTTCACTAAGCATAAACTATAAAATTACACCTAAAAAAGATATAACCAATCTTGAAATCACTTTTAAATATCTAAACAGCAACAAAAAAGTTTTAACAACCAAAATAAAACAAATTGGGAATGTCAAAGAGGGAACTCAATACACCATAAACGTTAGTTTGTCTGAATTTTCACTAACAGAAATTTTTAACATTAATTATGTAGAGGCAGAAGTCACAAGAGGAACTGTTTCACTAATTTAAAAAAGGAGAATAATCATGGAAGAATATATAAAAACAAATCGACAAACTTAAACAACTCAACAAAGAACAAAGCCTTGTCTTTGAACTAATCGAAATTTACGAAAATGGAAAAAAGGAATATCAAAAACCTTTCCTGCTCGTAGATAACACTAAGGTCAAAAATGAAGTCATTTCAAAAACTCCTACAAAAGGAGAAGACGAAATGAAATTTATTAGAAAAAGAGCCGATGGAAGATGGGAAGCCAGAAAAACAATTGAAGGCAAAACATATTCCATTTACGCAAACACTCAAAAAGAATGCAAAGAAAAATTAAAAAACTTTAAACCTAAAACTAAAAAAACTATAAAAATTGGAGCAATTCCACCACTAAACGAATTCGCTCTCAAATGGCTTAACACATATAAACAAAAAGATATATCTAAATCAACATACAAAATGTATGAAAACATTCTAAAAAACCACATAAACAATCTAACTAAACCAATTGTTTTTTACTCCACTGAAAACTTACAGCTCTTCCTAAACAACTTAAACGAAACAAGAACAAAAGAAATTGCACTTCTTACCCTAAAACAAATATTCAAAAAAGCAAAAGAACTGAAAGTAATTAAAGAAAACCCTGCCGAATATCTAGTAAAGGGCAAAATCAACAAAAAAACAATTACTTCACACTCAATTCATGAGCAAATGGTCATTTTAGAAAATTTACATAATTATCCTATTGGTAAATATGTTTTAGCCTATCTATTAACAGGAGCACGACTAAGTGAACTCCAAACAATTAAAAAAGAAAATATAAAAAATGGCTATCTATACATAGATGGCACAAAAAGAAAATCTTCAAAAAGATGGGTCAAAATATCTACAACTTATCAAAACATGCTGTTACAAATGGAAGAACCACTCTTCCCTTATACTAGTAAAACAATAACCAACAAATATAAAATTTTTTTGGCAGACATAAACATTGAAAGCCACATTCACAAACTTAGACATACTTTCAACACCAATTTATATTATCTAGGTGCAACAGACATGGAAAGAAAAGAATTCATGGGACACGCTTCAATAACAATTACAAATGAAATTTATACTCATTTAGACCCAACAATCACAAAAAATGATATAATAAATCTTTACAAAGATTTATACCCAAAATTTTGACCCAAATTTTGACCCAAGATTTTAAACAAATTTTGATTCTAATCAAAAATTATTGTATTTAAGCAATAAAAAAAACCACAAAATATTGTGGTTTTGGTGGATCGCCAGGGGCTCGAACCCTGGACCTATTGATTAAGAGTCAATTGCTCTACCAACTGAGCTAGCGATCCATATCTTCCTTGCAATCGCAAGTATAACAAAAAATCTACACAAAAGTCAATAATTTATTGATATTTTCAAAAAAATTTTCTTTTTCATATTTTCTTGCTTTAATGCTTTAAACATGCTAAAATTTAACTATGGAATGCAATATTTGCCCGAGAAAGTGCAACGTTGACCGATCAAAAGTTTGCGGATATTGTGGCGCAAAATCGCTTAAAGTCGCAAAGGTCATGCTTCACCACTGGGAAGAACCTGTTATCAGCGGAACAAATGGCAGCGGTGCCATATTTTTTTCGCATTGCAACATGAAATGCATTTTCTGTCAAAACTATCAAATCAGCCATCTCGGCAAGGGTAAGACAATCAGCATCAACGAACTCGTGCAGATTTTTAAAGATCTTGAACAAAAGGGCGCACACAACATAAACCTTGTCACCCCTTCGCACTACACCACAGAAATTATTGCGGCGTTAAAAATTTACAAGCCTTGCATTCCCGTTGTTTGGAATAGTTCTGGATTTGAAAGCGCCGAGACCATTACAAAGTTAAAGGGACTTGTTGATGTTTATCTGGTTGACCTTAAATACTGCTCGCCTGAACTTTCTGCCATCTATTCGGCAGCGCCAAATTATTTTGAAGAGGCAACCCTGGCGATAGCGCAAATGCGAAAAAATCAGCCGATTGACGTAATCAAAAACGGCCTTATGAAAAAGGGAATCATCATTAGGCACATGATTTTGCCTTCACACGTAAAAGACAGTTTGGCTGTTTTAGACTGGATTGCCGAAAATCTTGGCACGGACACTTTTATCAGCCTTATGAATCAATACACGCCATGCTTTAAGGCCTGCGCTCCAGTTGATAGAAAACTCGATCCGCTTGAATATAAAATCGTTGTTTCCCACGCAATTAAACTTGGATTTAAAAACGGATTTGTTCAAGATAAGGAAAGTGCAACGACTCAATTCATTCCCGACTTTGATGAATAAAAAATGTCGCTTTTTGACGCTAAAACATTTCGCTTTTTCAAAAATATATGTTATCCTGTTTTAGAGAGGTAAATTATGATTATCACTTTTGTCACTGACGGATATTTCGAAGAGAACAACGGCACAAACGTTTCAGCCAGAAGATTTACAGAAATGCTTCGCAAGCGCGGGCATACTGTAAGAGTTGTTACTATTGACAACGAAGGCAGAACAAAATTTGGTCTTCCAAAACGTTCTTTTGGAAAACTAGCAGATAAAATTATTTCTTCAGAAGGGTTCACTTTTGCAGCGCCTGACAAAGAAGTGCTTAAAGAAGCAATTATCGGAAGCGACATTGTTCATGTTTATATGCCATTCAAACTTGGCTGCACCGCTGTTAAACTTTGCCGTGAACTTAACGTGCCTTGTACCGCTGCTTTCCATATCGACCCTTGCAACATCACATCAACAATTTATTTGCACCGCTTAAAACCTCTTAACGACGCATTGTATCAAAGCTTTTATCGCAACATTTACAGATATGTTAAACACATCCACTGCCCAAGCAAAATGATTGCTGACAGACTTGTAAAACAAGGTTACAACAACTATTTGCACGTTATTTCAAACGGATTTTCTGACTTTTTCACTATGGAAGAAGGCGAAAAACCAGTATTTTTGAATGATAAAATCATAGTTTCTTTCATCGGCAGATTCAGCCAAGAAAAACGCCACGATTTGATTATTAAAGCAGTGAATATGTCAAAATATAAAGACCAAATTCAACTTATCTTCGGCGGAAAAGGTCCTTTAAAGAAGAAGATTCAAAAAATGTCAACTTGCCTTCCAAACGCGCCAATTTTTGGCTTTTACACAAAAGAACAACTTCACTCAATTCACAACTTCACCGATATTTATATCCACCCTGCTGACACCGAAATTGAAGGCATAAGCTGTATGGAAGCAATCGCGTGCGGAGTTGTGCCAATCGTATCAAAATCTCCACGTTCAGCAACTCCTCAATTCACAATCTGCGAAGAGTCATTGTTTAAAGCTGGCGATTATAAAGATTTGGCGAAAAAACTTGATTGGTGGATCGAACATCCAGAAGTTAGACAAGCATACAAACAACAATACGTTGAACATTCTAAAAACTTCCTTATCGAACGCAGTATCGACAAGATTGAAGAAATGTTTAAAGCAGCAATTGAAGATTGGGACCCAAAATACAACGGACGTGCTAAAAAGAGACACATCGAGCCAACAATCATTGATATTACAGACTAAAATAAAAACACCTTTTAAAGGTGTTTTTTTTGCGTTTATTTTGCTGAATTGTTTTTTTGTTTGGTCGTTAAAAAGCATCGATAAGGTGTTCTATTTCATCATCAATAATACTTATAACATCAAATCTAACATCACAAATATCAAGCAAATGTTTTCTCTTTAAATAGGCTTGGGCTGCGCGGCGAATTTTGTTTTGCTTGTTAGGTGTCACGGCCTCATATGGCGCACCGAATGCGGTCGACTCTCTGCCCTTCACTTCGACAAATACATATGTATCATTTTGCTTTGCAACAATATCAATTTCGCCGCAAAAATTAGATACGTTTGTGGCGATTATGCTAAAGCCGTGCTTTTTTAAATAATTTTGAGCCAAAATTTCATATTGTTGACCCTTTATTCTGTTTTCTTTTTTCATCATTCTTCAATCATAATTTTGCCAAGTTTGCCGCTTCTAAACTCGCTGACAACCGCCTTCGCTGCGCGAGAAATATCAAGCTCGCCACCTGGCAAAAGATAGGCACGGACGCGGCAAATTCCTTCGAGAGTTTTTGCTCCTTTAAAACGAGTTTCGATTGCCGACGGATACAATTTTTCAATTCGCGCCAAAAGTTCGGTGGCAACTTCGACTTCGTCGAGAATTTCGTCTCGAATGCTGCCGATAAACGCCAAGGTTTTTGCGATTTCTTGGTTTGACAGGTTTGGATAAAGCGTTCCCGGTGTGTCACAGATTTCAACGCCTGTTCCGATTTTAAACCACTGTTTGCCTTTTGTGACACCTGGGCGGTCGCCAGTGACCGCTTTTGCTTTTTTGCAAAGGTTGTTTACAAGCGTGCTCTTTCCGCAATTAGGCACACCTACAACAATTGCGCGCAAGGTCACGCCGATGCCTTTACTTTCAAATTTTTTGACTTTCGCGCTGCACAAACTGCGGATTTTTGTGCATACTTCTTTCGCTGAGCCGCTTTGGGTGGAATTGAGCATAAGATAGTCGAATCCGTCGCCTTTAAACGTGTTTTTAATGCTTTCAAGTCGCGCAAAATCAGTCAAATCAATTTTGTTGAGAATATATAAAATTGGTTTCCCATTGATCAAACGAGAAAGCTCGGGATTCAAACAACTTTTTGGTGCGCGTGAGTCCAAAACATAGACGACTGCATCCGCCTTGTTTAGTTCGGCTCGCATTTCGTCGAGCGCTTTCTTCATATGTCCGGGAAACCAATTAATTTTCAAATTTTTCTCCTTTGAGAAGGTCAGGTCGAACCCTTTGCGTTTTTTTAAGCGATTCGGCATGGCGAAATTTTGCAATTTCTTGATGATTGCCACTTAAAAGAACGTCTGGCACAGCCAACCCTTCAAATACTTGAGGCCTTGTGTATTGTGGATATTCAAGCAGTCCGTTTGAAAAACTTTCTTCTTCTAGACTGCCCTCTTTCAGCACGCCTGGGACAAATCTTAACAGGCTGTCGACGATTGCCATGGTTGGAATTTCGCCGCCAGTCAAAACATAGTCACCAATTGAAATTTCGTCGGCGTCAAAAAGTTCGATAAGTCGTTGGTCGATGCCTTCATAATGCCCACAGATAAAAATCAAGTGTTCGTTTTGTGCGAGTTGTTGCGAAATTGCACTATTGAACACCCTTCCACTTGGTGAAGGATAAACCACTTTGCTTTTATCTGTAAGCACACTTTTAACTGCGTCGTAAACAGGCTGAACACTCATCAGCATGCCTGCTCCTCCGCCAAAAGGTGTATCGTCGCATTTTTTATGTTTGTCGAGCGTGAAATCGCGTATGTTTATGATGTTGATTTCAATCACTCCATTTTTTTGCGCACGAGAAATTATGCTCTCTTTAAAGGGCGCAAAACTTTCTGGAAAAAGCGTAAGAATGTCTATTTTCATATTCGGTTTTCCTCGTATGCTTTTCGATTTACAACCAATTTGTCTCCGTCAGTAATAAAAACTTCGGCGATGTAAGGAACTTCATACACATGCCCGCCATCGTCGATTGAAAGTATTGCTGCCGAGCCATAATCTTCATAGTCAACAATTTGTCCAACTTGCTTTCCTTGCTGATCGTAAAGAACCATACCAAGCAAATCGTCGACTAAAAAATCTTCGGTTTTTTCGGATTCGATTTCGTTTTTCGGAAGATAAATTTCGCAATTTCTAAAGATTTCGGCGTTATTGCGGTCGTTGATACCCAAAAGTTTTAAATAAAGGTCACCATTGCGCACCTTTGCGTATTGGACATCACACTCATTCCCTTCAATAATCACCTTTTTCGCCTTTGTTACAGCCACAAGAACATCGGTGAATAGTTGACATTTTAATTCACCTTTGATGCCCTGTGGCTTTGAAACTTTAGCGATGAGTAAATTTTCCATTATTCTCCAAATTTAACGAAAGTTTTTCTTCTTTCTTTTCCGGCAAGAGATTTAACAATTGTGCGGATGCTTGATGCAACCTTTCCGTTTTTGCCTATAACTCTTCCCATATCTTCGTCTGCAACTGAAACTCTAACAACAGTTTCGTCGTCGTTTTCTTCGATTGTGACTTTAACTGCGTCTTTGTCTTCTACAAGGCTGCGAACGATGTATTCAACGAGTTCTTTCATGTCTTCTCCTTACTTCTTTTCGATTACGCCTGCTTTTACAAGAACAGATTTTGCTGTTTCAGTTGGAGTTGCGCCGTTTTTAAGCCATTTTGAAGCTTTTTCAGTGTCAACTTTAACTTCTGCAGGGTTTTTGAGTGGATCGTATGTTCCAAGAACTTCGATAAATTTTCCATCTCTTGGGCTTCTTGAATCAGCAACGACAACTCTGTAGAAAGGTGATTTTTTGTCACCAAGTCTTGTAAGTCTAATTTTAACTGCCATGTTTTCCTCCTTGTTAATTTTTGTGATTTCGCTTTGCACGAAAATTTATACAAAATTGCTTTCGCAATCATGTAACGAATTAAAATCTCAGTCCTTTTTTGTTTTTCATTTGTTTCATCATCTCTTTGGACTGAGCGAATTGTCTTAACAGCTTGTTTACTTGTTGAACGCTTGTTCCGCTGCCCTTTGCAATTCTTTGTCTGCGCGACGCTTTGATGATGTCGGGATTTTGACGCTCCTGGGGCGTCATTGATTGAATGATATGTTTGTTGATTTGCAACTCGTTTTCGTCGATTTCCACGCCTTTAAGCTTACTGCTAAGCCCCGGAACCATTGACAAGATGTCTTTAAGTGAACCCATTTTTTTCATGCTTTCAATTTGCACAAGATAGTCATCAAGTGTAAATGAATTTTCACGGAATTTCTTTTCCATTGCCTTGGCTTCTTCTTCGGTCACGGCTTCTTGTGCCTTTTCGATAAGCGAAAGCACGTCGCCCATACCTAAGATTCGGCTTGCAATTCTGTCTGGATAAAATGGTTCGATGTCGCCGATTTTTTCGCCCACACCGGTAAATTTGATTGGCTTGCCGGTGATTGCTTTGATTGAAAGCGCTGCCCCGCCGCGAGTGTCACCATCAAGTTTTGTAAGAATGAATCCAGTAACATCAAGCGCGTTGTTGAATGATTCTGCAACGTTTACAGCATCTTGTCCTGTCATTGAATCAAGCGTGAGCAAGATTTCGGTTGGATGAACAGCAGATTTAATGTTTTTAAGTTCGTCCATCAACTCTTCGTTTATGTGCAATCTGCCCGCTGTGTCTAAAATAACAACATCAAAACCTTGTTTTTTGGCGTATTCGATTGCTTCTTTTGCCGTTTTTACTGGGTTTTGAGTGCCGCGTTCAAACACTTCGACATTGGCTTGTTTGCCCACAACTTGAAGTTGCGATATTGCCGCTGGACGATAGATGTCGCAGGCAACAAGCAAAGGTTTTTTGCCGCTTTTTTTAAGATGCGCACCAAGTTTTGCGCACATTGTGGTTTTGCCTGCTCCTTGCAAGCCACACAACATTATGATTGTTGGCGGAGCTGAACTGATGGTCAATTTTTGTGAGTTGGAACTCATAAGCTGGGTAAGTTCGTCTCTCACGATTTTGATGACCTGTTGAGCTGGAGTCAAGCTTTTCATTACTTCGTCGCCGACTGCTTTTTCAGATACTTTTTTGATGAAATCTTTTGCCACAATATAGTTGACGTCGGCTTCCAGCAACGCAATTCGCACTTCGCGCATTGCCTCTTTAATTTCGAGTTCGGTAAGTCTGCCGCGCTTTGTCAACTTGGAAAATATGTGGTTGAATCTTTCGGATAATGATGAAAAAAGTGCCATTATTTCTCCCCGTTAAGTCTTTTTAAAAAACCAAGTTTGTTTTCATAACTTTTAAGTTTTTGTTCTGCTTTTGAAACTGCATCTTTGATTGCTTGTCTGGAAACACCTTGATTTTCAGCGATTTCTGAAATCGTGAAATCATTTAAAATATACTCTTTCATCACGCTTTGCTGAGCGGGCGAAAGCAGCGGTCCATACAGGTCAAAAAGTTGAGCCAAAAGCAAGTTGTTTTCTAAACTCATCTGTTTTTCTCCGTAAAGCAATTTTGCTTTACATTTGCATTATAGCATAGACAAGTTTTTATTGCAAGCATTATTTAAAGATTTTTTGTTAGATTTATTATAACCGAATTTGACACCGGATAAAAGTCGGGATTTAAAGTGACTTTTGTCCCCTGCAAATTAAGCACATTTTGTTTTAAAAGTTTGTTAAATTCAGGCTGAGAAGCAAGGTCAAAAGAGAGTTTTTTTAAGTCAAATCCATATTTGCACCTAAGTCCAAGCATAATGATTTCTTCGTCACGCTCTTTTGGCGAAAGGCTTTCGCAGGTTTTCTTGCCAGCGTAATAATCAGCAAAATTGCAAGCGTTTGCTTGGCGAATAAACTTGCCATCAAATGAGTGCGCGCCGAGCCCAAAACCTAAATATTTTTCTCCTGTCCAATAGTGGCTGTTGTGCCTGCTTTCGCAGCCAGAATAAGCAAAATTGCTGATTTCATAGCGATTTAGACCGTTTTTTTGCAAAAATGACGTTAATTTTTGATAATCGTCGACGGTTTGGTCTTCATCTTTTAATTTTATTTCGCCGCTTTCTACTTTGCGTTTTAGCGGTGTGCCGTCTTCGATTTGAAGCATATATGCTGAGATGTGTTTAACTCCGCTTTCTATCAGTTTTTGGGCATTAGATGTGACATCGCCTTGCGGAAGTGAAAGCAGCAAATCGGCCGAAATGTTTTCAAATCCCACTTCGCGCGCAAGTGCGATTGCTTGCTGCGCCTGAGCGCTTGTGTGTCTTCTGCCGATAAGTGAAAGCGCGTCATCATCAAGACTTTGCACACCAAAACTTATGCGATTGAACCCCGCCTTTTTGTAGGCCTCCAACTTTTGTTTTGTAGTCGAGCAAGGATTGCATTCAATTGTTATTTCGGCGTCTTTAGTGACGTCAAAATTTTCTTTTAACAACTTTAAAATTCTGACTATAAATTTAGCATCAACTGACGATGGCGTTCCCCCGCCAAAGTAAATTGAATCCACTTTGTCATTCTCGTGGCTAGTGGCAATTTCTGCTTGTAAGTGGTCGAAATATTCACGCTTAATTTGATTTGACACAACAAAAGAAGCAAATGCACAATAAGCACATTTGCTGTCACAAAATGGAATGTGAACATATATTCCCATCATTGTTCGTCGTCCAATTTTAAGATTGACAAAAACGCTTCGGACGGAATTTCAACCGAACCTATTTGACGCATACGTTTTTTGCCTTCTTTTTGCTTTTCAAGCAGTTTGCGCTTTCGGGTTACGTCACCGCCATAACACTTTGCAAGAACGTCTTTTCTGAGTGCGCTGATAGTTTCACGAGCGATAATTTTGTTGCCGATTGCCGCTTGAATAGGCACTTCAAAAAGTTGTCTTGGAATGATTTTTTTAAGTTTTTCGGTGATTGCTCTGCCACGGGCATATGCGCTGTCTTCATGCACGATAAGTGAGAGCGCGTCACATTTTTCACCATTTAAAAGTATGTCAAGTTTTACAAGTTTGCTTGGCGCGAAGCCGTCCATTTCATAGTCAAAACTTGCATAGCCTTTTGTAGCCGATTTGAGCCTGTCAAAAAAATCATAGATAATTTCACCGAGTGGCAACGAATATTCAAGGCGCACTCTGGTTGCATCAAGGTAAACCATGTTTTTGTAAATGCCGCGCTTGTCTTGGCACAACTGCATGATTGCGCCAACGTATGCTGGCGGAGTGAATATGCTTGCAGCCACCATTGGTTCAAAAATCTTTTCAATTTCAACTGGCGAAGGCAGATTTGCAGGGTTGGAAATTTCTAGTTCGTCGCCGTTTGTTTTTATGACCTTGTATGACACGCTTGGCGCAGTCGTAATAATGTCGATATTGAACTCGCGTTCAATGCGTTCGGTGATGATTTCAAGGTGCAGAAGTCCCAAAAATCCACATCTGAAGCCAAAGCCAAGAGCTTGCGAAACTTCTGGCGAAAACTGCAAACTAGCATCATTGAGTTTAAGTTTTAAAAGAGCCTCTTTAAGTTCGTTATATTTTGAGCCATCGACTGCAAAAACGCCGCAAAAAACGACAGGTTGAACAACTTTATAGCCTGGCAAAGCGTGCGCTGTTGGCGCAAGTGTGTGCGTTATTGTATCGCCCACATGCACATCTGAAAGGCTTTTAATTGAAGCAGCAAGATAGCCAACTTCGCCCGACTTTAAACTGCTGCTCGGCTGCATTTTAGGATTGAAAATACCCACTTCTGTGACTTCATATTTTCTTCCCGTTTGCATAAACAAAACTTCATCGCCGGTTTTAACTTCTCCGTCAAAAACACGGATAAGGCAGACTGCGCCTTTAAAATTGTCATAAACACTGTCGAAAATCAGACATTTGAGTGGCGAATCTAAATCAATTTTTGGCGCAGGAATGTCGGTTACAATCTTTTCGAGAACTTTATCAATGTTGATTCCTTCTTTTGCAGAAATGCATGGTGCATCTTCTGCTGGAAGCCCGACAACTTCTTCAATCTCTTTTTTTGCATCTTCTACGCGAGCCGAAGGAAGGTCGATTTTGTTTATTACTGGCAATATTTCAAGGTTTGCATCAAGCGCAAGATAGGCGTTGGCAAGTGTTTGCGCTTCCACCCCTTGCGATGCATCAACAATCAAAATTGCGCCTTCACACGCGGCAAGAGAACGCGAAACTTCGTAAGTGAAGTCCACGTGTCCCGGAGTGTCAATAAGGTTTAAAACATAATCTTGGCCATTGAATGAATAGTTCATTCTTGTTGGGGTGAGTTTGATTGTGATTCCCTTTTCGCGTTCAAGTTCCATGCTGTCTAAAAGTTGCGACTGCATATCCCTTTTTGCGACCAAACCTGTTTGTTCAATCAAGCGGTCAGCAAGTGTGCTCTTCCCATGGTCAATATGAGCGATGATGCAAAAATTTCTGATGTTTTCCATGTGATAAGTATATCAAAATTCATCAAAAAAACAATCATTTTTTAATTATCAAATCGAATTATTTGAAAAAATATTAAAAATGCTTTGTGAAATATCACGGCATGTTGTATACTTAGTATGTAAAATAATCAATCTAAAGGATTTTTAAATATGACTGACATCTTTAAATCTTGGCTTGTTGAAACACCTATCGCGCATCGTGGGCTCCATAATGCAAACTGCCCTGAAAATTCTATTTCTGCTTTCAAAAATGCAATCAAATCAGGATATGCTATTGAACTTGATGTTCAAATGCTTTCTGATGGCACTGTTGTTGTATTTCATGACGAAAGTCTTTCAAGAATGACTGGCAACGACGGATATGTTAAATTTTTGACAAAACAAGATTTGCCTATGTTGAAACTTAAAGGAAGCAAAGAAACTATCCCTACTCTTCAAGAAGCGCTTAAAGCGATTGCCGGCGAAACGCCTGTTATTATTGAAGTTAAAAACAACGCAAAAGTTGGCGAGTTCGAACAAAAGATTATTGACATCCTGGCCGAATATAAAGGTCAAATTGCTGTCGCATCATTCAATCCCCTTTCACTTGGATATTTCAAGCAACACTCACCTCAAATTCTTAGAGGTCAACTTGCAGGTTATTTGAAAAATGTAAAAATGAAGTTTATGACCCGCTGGGGACTTAAACGTATGATTTTTGCAAAAAAGATTGCTGGCGCAGATTTTATTATGTATGAAGCAAAAACTCTTCCAAACAGATTTGTAAGAAAATACAAAAAACTTCCGCTTCTCGCTTGGACGGTAAAAAGCCAAGAAGAATATTTAAGAGTTGTGAAATATTGCGACAACGTTATATTTGAAGGTTTTGACCCTAAAATTTAAAATCAAAAAAAAGAGAGTAGACTTTACTCTCTTTTTTTATTTTTATGATTGTTGTCTTTATGCGGTTGTGCAGCCGTATTGACTGCCCTTTAAGGTTGAAGCTATGCCTGTGGTTGTTCCATATTGGCTTGTATGATAGATTCCAAGTGGAACTGGCAATCCGTCGTGTATTGTTGGGATCATACCAAACTTACCATCCATTCCACTGCTTGTTGCTGTGATTCGGTTAATCTGCGTGCCTTTGTTGTTTACTAGCGAATACGAATCATTGCACGTCACTGTTACTCCACTTGCTGCATTGTAGAATGGTTGAACTGTTGATGCTGCCGCTGTTACATTCACTTTCGCACCGCAATATGTGATTGTGATTGCTACTGTTGCGTTTCCAACAATTCCACCAACCTTGCTTGTGTTTACTGGCGTTATTGAGCAATCAACAAAGCATGATGAAATTGTTGTTGCATATGTTGCTTGGCCTATTATTCCGCCAACTATACTATTGGCTTCCGTGGCTTTAAGCGTTCCTGTATTCAAACAATTTTCTATCTTTGTTGCTTGGCTATCTGTATAATCAAGTATATAACCAACAATTCCACCGACGTTTGTTTTCCCTTGAATAATTCCTTCGTTTATGCAATTTTGCACAATTCCACTTCTATATTCACCAACTATTCCTCCAATATTTTTGTATGAACCAGTCACATTGCCTCTGTTTATACAATTTACAACGTTGTTTTCGAATTTTTCCCCAACAATTCCACCAACTCTGTAGCTTCCTTCAATAGACCCATAATTAACGCAATTTGTTATTGCGCTATAAAAGGCCCTTCCTACTATTCCGCCAACACAATAATCACCTTTTACTGTCGCCTCATTTCCACATTCTAAAATTGTGGTATATTGTGCGTCACCCACAAGCCCACCAATATATCCAGCAGTGCCAGTAACTGAGCCGGTTACTTTGCAATTTTGAATGGATGTATGACCCCCTAAAGTATCACCTGCTTGGCCTATAATACCACCCGCAAAATACAAACCAATAATTTTAATGTAATAATTGTTGACATTTTTGATTGTCGCGCCACTAATGTAGCCAAACATTCCAACCC
>ENA-UOJG01000489-UOJG01000489.1-human-gut-metagenome-genome-assembly--contig:-C47-NODE-489-length-55274-cov-7.957551_pt1 | contig 55274 bp, 52 predicted proteins | sample MGYA00242340_ERZ723887 | MGnify/ENA metagenome assembly ERZ723887 | reverse complement strand
AATCGCCGAGAGAGATATTACGAACGATCTTGAAGCCATCGCCTATTACAGAAGACTCTCGGAAAGCGAAAAAAAACGGCATTATTGTGCTTGCTTCCTATGATAGCGGACGGGGCGCTCAAATTTACGGCGTAATTTTTGCTCTTATTTCGGCAATGCAAAGATTATTGATAAGAGCATTGCCGCAATTTTACTGCAAACTGCTAATATATTTCTGATTTTTTTACTAAAAAACGTCTCAATTTGTGCAATTAAATCCTATTTTGCCTGCGCGGATTTTGCGTTTTGCGATTGTTCGGCGTAAATCGAATTTTGCATCTTGCGGGCGTTTTGAAGGATATCTCCAAAATTTTCCTTCACAAATTCGCTCTTCAGATTTTCCACTATCAAATGCGATACGTAAGCGCTTAAATTTCCGCCGAATAATCTGTTAGCCATTTCCTGGCCCATTTCTTTCAGCTCAGATGAGAGGACCAAATTGGTTTTGCTGAAATTCCCTATTCTTTTTTTCATATTTACTTAAAGGAAAATTTATGCGCAAGTTTCAAGAAAAAATTTTTTTTTATTGACTCACAAAATATAACGGACGTATGTTATGCGCCAAGATGAAAAGGAGAGTGAATTTGGCAATGGACGACAAATTGCGCGAGATAGCGGATAAGATCGCCTTTGAAAATAATATCAGCCTCTCTCGCTATCTGGAGAATTGCATCATTGCGGAGGCGAAAAAGCGAAAGATAAAAATACCGGAACTCCGCCGCCGCCGAAAGGCGCGCAAAATTTTAAGGGGCGAAAACTGAACGCTTCCGTTTCGGATATTCATCCGCCATGCGACATGCGCAAAAATTCCAAATCCCGCCGAAACCGCTTTCCAAAGACGCGGATAAGCGGGGATTATCGGGCGCGCAGGGGAGTGCCGCGCAGTTCGCCGGGCATGTAGGTTTCCGAAATGAGCATATAATTTGATTATAGAAGAAATATCATGAAAAATACAATCCGCATAAAAATGATTCTCTCAACCCTGGCGGCGTTTCTCGCCTATTCGCCGTATTGCGCCGCCGCAGACTACGCCGGGCGGGATGTCACGGGAAAGAGTTTCAACGGCATTGATTTAAGAGGCGTCGATTTTAGCGGCGCCACGATAAAAAACGCCAGCTTTGTGGGAGCCGATTTTTCCGCTTCGCAGTTATATTCCACGGCAAGCTATAAGCGCAAGGACTTGGGCGCCATCCGCTTTGCGGGCGCTTTGTGCCGTTCCTCTATGGCTTCTCAAATCGCGCCTTTGTGCGGATGGGATTTCTCCGGGCAGAATATGCCCGGAGCGCACTTTGAAGCGGTTGATATTGACGGAACGAATTTTTCCGGCGCCAATCTTTCCGGCGCGTCGATTTTAGACTCGTTCGTAGACGGAGCGAATTTTTCCAATGCCAATTTGCAGAATGCGGCATTTGGCAACGTCCGGCTTCCCGGCGCGGATATAACGAATTCAAATTTTTCCGGGTGCGATATGCGCGGCGTGCTAAGAGGGGTCGGCATGGTGATGTGGAAGCACAAGAACAATACCATACGCAATTTGATCAGCGAAAGCGGCGTGATTTATAACTTTGGCATGGAATCCGACGCGGATAATTTGATAGTGAGAAAGTATGAGGGGCCCGACAACGCCGTAAATTCTATCAGCGCGACGCTCGATGTCGGATCGTCCTACGCGATGACGGGCGGGACTCTGACGTTGGAGGACGAAGCCTGCCTCTGTGTAAACGGCGTCCTCACGCTCAAAGATGGCGGCAATTTAAAAATAAACCTGTCCGCTAAATATACCGCTGCGCCCATGTTCGTAAATGCGGATGCCGGAGGGGCGTTCAATGTCGAAGGCGGGAGCATATCTGTCAGTGTGGGCGGCGATTTTGAGAAGGACGATACGGTCACGCTCGTAACCGGCGCCAAAGAGGGCATAATGAAGGCTTTTGAGGATTCGCTCGCGGTAACCTTTAACGGCCGGAGGCTCGCTAATGACGATTGGAGCTTGAATTTCAATTCCGGAAACGTCGACCTCAAAATATTGGCGGTTCCCGAGCCGGCTGCGATCTCCGCCATGTTCGGAGCGTTTGCCCTGGCGTTTGCAGCCGCCATAAATCTCGGGGGCGGGAAATCTTGCCGCTCCCAACCCGGCCGCCGATGAATTGCCGGTCGAATGCGCATGCGATTTGAAACATTTACCAAAAAAAGGGAGAAAAAATATGAAAAATTCAATTAAAATTGCGACAATGTGCGCGTTGTTTTTAGCCGTCCGGTTATCCTATGCGGCTGAGAGTTTCGCGAACGAGGATCTCACCGGAATGGATTTTAGCGGCAGAGATTTGACTGGCGCGAATTTTTCCGGCGCCACTTTGGAGGGCACGAATTTTACCGGAGCGAATTTGACCGGCGCAAGCTTGGGTAGGGCTAAGCGGCTGTCGGGTGCGATATTTGACGACGCCGTAATAAAGAATGCGCAGTTTACCTCAATGACTTTCTCCGACATCGCCGCTTCCCAGCTGTATTCCACGGCGAGCTATAAAGATAAGGATTTGGGCGCCATCCGCTTTTCCGCCCTTCCGTATCCCATCTCTTCCGAAATCTTGTCTTTGGCAGGGTGGGATTTTTCCGGACAGCGCATGTCGGGTTCGTATTTTATGACCGCGCGGCTCGACAACGGGAATTTTTCCGGCGCCGACTTATCAAGGGGAACGTTTGCCAACATATATGCAAACGGCGCGGATTTCTCCTATGCAAATATGCAGAATGTTGGCATGGGGTTTTTCCCTGAAGGGGCGGAGAGCATGGGCATAAGAAATTCAAATTTTACGGGGGTCGATTTTAGGGGAGTCGCCTATCAGAGTGAAACCCCGAGCGAGTATTTCGTAACTTATTCGTCCAACGGCAATACTTTCCGCAATTTCATAGGCTCCGACGGGCGGATTGTCAACTTCGCGATGGCTTCGGCTTCGGACAAATTGGTAGTGAGGAAATATGCGGATAGGGACGGAAACGCGAACACGATCAGCGCGACGCTTGCCTCCGGAACGTCCTATGCGATGACCGGCGGAACTTTGACGCTGGAGAATGAGTCCAGCTTTCGTATTGGCGGCGCTCTTTCCCTTGAAGACGGCGGAAACTTGGAAATTAACCTGTCCAAGGCTGGAATCGCGGCTCCCATATTAGTGGATGCGGGCGGATCTTTCAATGTCAAGGGCGGTAAAATATCCGTCAATATAACGGGCGATTTTGACGGGGGGAACAATGCGTTCACCGTTGTCAGCGGCGTCGACGCCGGAATAGTGGAGGCGTTTGAAGAGTCCCTCGTTGTGAATTACAACGGGCGCCGGCTCGCGAATGAAGACTGGAATTTGAATTTTGATTCGGGAAATCTCAATATCAATGTTTTGTCGATTCCCGAGCCAGCCGCGGTTGCCGCAGCGTTTGGAGCTTTTGCTTTCGCTATTGCCGCATGTCTCCGCTTTCGGAGAGCGGCATAGATATCTGTCTAGTCGAATCGGCCGGCCGCTTAGGGGTAAGGCGATCGGCCTTGTGTAAAAAGGCGCCGGGCGCAGATATCGGCTGCGCCCGGCGTTCCAAACGGCCGATACGGAATTTCACGGCGATGGAGACATCGGAATCGAAATGGAACGTTTGGGGTTTTTCGCGCAGGCTTGCGGCCGGCGGCTCCGCTGCGCGGAGCGTCGGGGACCCGGCGGAAGGCGGCAGCCTTTCTAAAAACGAAATATCCGCGCTTCCGGAAGCGGAAAAGGCTTCTCTCGCCGCCCGTCTCCCAACGCGCTTTTGCGGCAAATATCGCCGTGCGGAAGCGTTTAAAACGCTTGCGTGCTGCGCGGTCGGGAGTTTTGGGGCGTTTCTTGCGGTTTCGCTCGTTTTCGCCGATAGCCGCGGCGATTTGATTGATATTGCACATGTTTCCGCAGGGACGTTCGCAACGGCCCTCACATTTTTTATCGTGCGCGCTATTTTCCGCCGTATGCGGCGGACGTAACGCGCTTTTTGTTCTTTGAAAATGGCGCGTCGGAAATTCCGCCGCTCCGGAATACGCAACTACAACTATGCTACTGCTATGAAAAAAAATATAATAACGCTATTGTCGGCATTTGGAATGTCGATTTCGGGCACGGCTCTCGCGCAGCCGCGCGAGTACTTTTCAAACGACCTCTACGACGCCGACGACGAAATGCCGAACGCGCTCGTCGAAGAATATTACGGGGCGCTGACGGGCATGTCGTTCGGCGAGTGGTTCTACGGGCCGTACGCCACGGCCGATTGGTTCGGAGAGAGAACCCGCCTTGAAGAGTGCGGAATCGTTCCGGTCGTGACGTACCTCGGAAATTTTGCGGGCAACGTTTCGGGCGGCTTTTCGCGCGGGGCGGCCGTTTCGAGCTCCGTACAATTCGGGGCTGGCATAGACCTTTACAAGGCGACAAAAATAGAGTCGCTCGAAAACTGGTCGCTCGTGAACGCATGGGTGTGGAGGTTTGGCGATTCTCTGTCGCGGCGCCGCGTGGGAAACGCTTTCAGCGTTCAGCAGAATTTCGGCAGCCAGACGCTCAACTTGCAGTCGCTGTATCTGTCGTATTCCGCGCCCATTATGGACGGGTGCGCGTCGCTGATGCTGAAATTCGGGCGCATCGCCGCCGGAGACAATTTCATGACCAAGCCGATCTATTGGCTCTACATGTCGAACGCCATAGACGGCAATCCGATAGGCGTCTATTTGCAGACGAGATTTTCGGCGTATCCCGGAAGCGCTTGGGGCGCGATGTTTGAGATAGAAAACCGGCGCGGCTTCTACTTCAAATCAGGGGTCTACCAGATAAATTCCCGCGAGCAGGATTTGCGCCACGGCTTTGATTTTTCGATGACAAAGGCTTTGGGGGTCAATGTCAACGCGGAGGCGGGGTGGAACGTCAACCACGACGGCAGCGGCCGTTCGCCCGGCAACGTGTCGGTCGGATTCGTCGCGGACTGGTACCGCGCGAGACATCTGGACGACCCGTCTAAATATTCGCATTTTAACCAGACGGCGTATTTTCAGGCGGACTATATGGTATTGAATCTCGGGTTCCCCGACCGCAGCGATCCGGCCGCCATAAGGCGCGCCGACGCTCGCGAAACCTACCGCGATCTGCGCGGCATAGTCCTCTGGGGCGCGGTGCAGTGCGATCCTTCTGAGCATCTTGCGATAATGCCGTTTTTCGCCAACGGCGGCGCGTTTTTCAATGCGCCGTTTCCGTCGCGCCCGGACGACGTTTTGTGCTTCGGAGTGGCCTACGGAAAATATTCCAAAAAACTTCCGCAGCCGAGAAAGAACTCTTACGAGATGGTTTTTGAGGTGAATTACAAAGCGCAGGTCAACCGGTTCTTCTTCGTGCAGCCGAGCGTTCAGTACGTCCACAACAACAAGGGGGGGGAGCTTCCGGACGCTTTCGTTTTTGGCGCGCAGTTCGGGGCGAGCTTCTGAAATCCGGCCCTCGCCGGCGCGCGAGGACCGTGCGCCGGCGCCGAAGGCCAGGCTGACTCAACCATAAGACAATCCCATATTTTGTATGAAAAATTTTGCCGTTTTTGGAAATGCCACAAGCGCTTCGCTCGACACGGCGGTGTTTGCGCTCTTCATAATAGCCGTAATTCTCGTCGGGCTGATAAAGGGCGGCCCGAAAAAGCGCGAGAGCAGCGAGGACTATTTTCTTGCCGGCAGAGGGTTGCCGTGGTGGATAATAGGCGTTTCGCTCATAGCCGCGAACATTTCGACGGAGCAGTTCGTCGGGGAGAGCGGAGCCGCGGCGGGCCCCACGGGGTTGGCGATAGCCAGCTACGAGTGGATGGCCGCCGTGGCTCTGGTTTTTGTGGGGTGGTTTTTTCTCCCGAAATTCCTCAAGAGCGGAATATACACAATGCCGCAGTTTCTCGAATACCGCTTTGATCCGGTTTCGAGGACGGTGATGTCGCTTCTGATGCTCGCGGTGCTAGTGTGTGTGAATATAACGGCCGTGATTTACTCCGGCGCGACCGTTTCGGAGACGGTTTTGGGAAGCTCGTCAGGGCTTCCCTTTGAGGCCGATCTCACGACCGCCTGCTGGGTCATAGGGTGCGTCGCCGCGGCGTATGTCTGCGCCGGCGGGCTGAAAGCCGCGGCGTGGGCGGATCTTCTGCAAGGGGCGTCGCTTATAATCGGCGGGGCGCTCATCACATACTTCGCGTTTGCGATGTTCGACTCGGTTCCCGCCGGTGAGATAGCCACGACTTCCGAGATCGCGCCCGAGACAATCGAGAGTTTGAAGGACGCGGGCGCCTTGAAAAAGTTCTTTGCGCTGAATTCGGACAAGCTGACGATGTTTCTTCCCGCTTCGGATTCCATTTTGCCGTGGACGGCTCTCGTCGTCGGACTATGGATTCCGAATTTCTACTATTGGGGGCTCAACCAGTACATAATCCAGCGGACCCTCGGGGCGAAGAGTTTGGCGGAGGGGCAGAAGGGGATAATGTTCGCGGCCGGGCTGAAGCTTTTGACTCCGTTCATAATCGTAATTCCGGGCATAATGGCCTTCAACCTCTTCTCGGAAAGCCAGAGGGAGGGCGCGCTTCGCGACGCCTCCATACTTGCGTCGAACGCCCGCAACTATTCCGCGGTCTATTTTGACTCGCTGGAAAGGGAGGGCAAAAGCTTTTCGCCGAGAGAGGCGGCGTGGTTTTTCTCGTCGCGCTTCGACCGCAACCGCCTAAAAAAGCCCGTTGTGGATGAAAAGGCGGCGGCCGAGCTCTACAACGGCTACTTGGCCGCCAAAAAGAGCGGGGCTCTCGCGAACACCAAATTCGAGTACGACGCGGGGTGGGCGAAGTCCAATCCGGAGCTGAAAAAGTCGGTCGACGAGTGGAACGCGAGGGTGGCGTCGGAGAATCCCGCCAAGGCCGCGCTGTACGGCTACAAGTACGATTCCGCTTTCGGATTGCTCATAAGCAGGGTTCTTCCGGACGGTTTTGGGCTGCGCGGATTTGTGTTCGCGGCGCTTCTCGGTGCGGTTGTAAGTTCGCTTGCGGCAATGCTCAACGCCGCGAGCACGATATTCGCAATCGACATATACAAGAGATTCGTAAATCCGGAGGCCGGCGACAGGCGGATGGTTTTTGTGGGGCGCGTGTCCGTCCTAGCGTTTGCGGCGATCGGATGCAGCGTGGCGCCCATGCTGGCGAATCCCAATTTCGGGGGAATCTTCACGTTTATACAGGAGTTTCAAGGGTATCTGTCTCCCGGGATTCTTGCGGTGTTTCTTTTCGGGCTGTTTTCGAGCCGCACGCCGCGCTTTGCCGGCGTCGCCGGGATTGTGGCAAGCCCCGTCGTTTACGGCATATTGCAGTTCGGTTTCGGCGGCATAGCCTTTCTAAACAGAATGGCCATAACGTTCGGATGCTCATTGCTTGTGATGTTCGCGCTCACGGTTCTCAAACCTCTCGATCGGGAGGTCGCCATGCCGGTAAATCCCAATATGGATTTGGCATCGCGCCCGAGTGTCAGGATGGCGGGAATTGCGGTTTTGGGGGCGACCGCCGCGCTGTACGCCGCCTTTTCGGGGATTTGGTTCTGACGCGGCGATGGAACGGGGCGGAGAAGCGTTCGGTGGCGCGCCGCCGCGCGGCGGACGGCGGCGTTGCCCGCCGCGCCCGTCCGCGCTTGCGCTCGGAATTTTTCCAGATTTGCGGCGGTTGTTTTCGCCGGCGGTTGCGGGATTTTTCAGGCTCGCCGCCTGCGCGGGGTTTGCGGCGTTTTCGTGTTCGAGCTCGGACGCGCGCGGAAATCCTTCCGACTCCCCGTGGGAGTGGGCGGTGTTGCAGCGGAATGTCTGCGGTTTTAAGCACACGTGGATAGAGGGGAGGAACCGATCCACGGGGGAGAGGGTGACATATTCGGGCTCCACGCCCGACGCCACGGGGGGATTGTTTTTCGGAAACGTGTTTTCTGGCGGGGGGCCGAGCGGGGCGTCGGCGAGCGCCGGCGCGATTAGCGGCAAAGAGGGGCGCCTTAATATGTACAGGAATTACGCGGGCGACTACAATGCGGATGCATGGGGCGGAGAAAACGGCGTCAGGCTTTCCGCTCCGGCGGGCAAGAACGGCGACGATATGGCGAGGGAACTGGCGCTCCTGTTCGGCTCGTACAGGCAGGACAGCATATCGTACGGCGCGTGCGCTCTCGGGTTTGGCGAGTATAACTGCAACAGCCTCACGGCTACGCTTCTGGAAAAGCTCGGGTTTACGGCAGGGCAGATCAGCGGCATTTTCGACAGGCTTCCGGGCAACCACTGGGGCTGGAACACGAGGCTGCCGGACTCCGCGTTCGTCCGGTCGGGCGGATTGCCATGAGAATTTGGATTGCCGCCATAATTTTGTTTCTGCCGCCGTTCTGCCGAACCGGCGCGTGCGCGCGCATAAGCGGTTTTGACGATATGGACGGGACCGTTTGGTGCGCGTTCCGCGCTTCCGGCGCCCCGGGAATCATTTTGTATTTTGCGGGCGGATATTATGCGGAGATGTTCGATTCTCTCAAAGGGGGATTTCTGCCGCCGTCCGAGAAAGTGGAATACGAGGCTGTGAAAACCGAAGGTGGAATGTTGGTGCGTTCCCTCTGTTCCCCGAAGCTGCCGCCGTTTGAAGTGGCAGACGGCGGAAAGCGCCTTAAAATGGCGTGGCCCATCGGAGAGGCGGCCGGAGCGTTTGAGCGGATTTCCGTCAAAGAGGCGGACAGGCTGCTCAAAAATTTTTCGATTTCCGACATAGATTTCAGGAGATTGAAAACGCGCGGGGGATCCGCAAAATAGCGTCGGCGGGGAATCCGCGCGGCAAAGTCGGCGGGTTTTAACCGCGCGCGAAGGGTGCCAGATTTATTCCACGACGCTCCTGTGGGCGTTTCCCCAGTCGTCCATCGCCCTTATGACGGGCGCGACTGATTCGCCTAAGTCGGTCAGGAAATATTCCACTTTCTGCGGGATCACCGGATATACCTTTTGCGGATTATGCCCATCTGTTCGAGTTCCATCAACTGCTTTGCGAGCGCCCGCCTGTCAGCGCCGGCGATGGCCCTTGGGAATTCCGCGGGGCGGCTACCGCTGCGGGGGATTGCCGGCGGCTTCCGCGTCGCCGCTTTCGCGGTTGAAGCGCATGGAAATCAGCCGCGTGACGCCGCGCTCCTGCATCGTGACCCCGTATATCGTCCCGGCGGCGGACATCGTGCGCTTGTTGTGCGAAATCACGAGGAACTGCGAGTAGCGCGTGAACTCTTTGAGCATGTCGGTGTACCGGCCTATGTTCGCGTCGTCGAGCGGCGCGTCGAGCTCGTCGAGCACGCAGAACGGGCTGGGCTTTACCATGTAGATTGCGAACAGCAGCGACACCGCCGTCATCGTGCGCTGGCCGCCGGATAGCAGCGACAGGCTTTTCAGCACGGTTCCCGGCGGGCGTGCTACTATCTCTATGCCGCTGTCGAGCACGTCTTCGCTCTCGACGAGGTTGAGATCCGCCGCGCCGCCGCCGAAAATCTTGTCGAAGGTGAAGGCGAAATTTTTTCTTATCTGCTCGAAAGTTTCGGAGAAGAGCTTTTGCGAAGTCGCGTTGATTTCGTCGATGTCGGCGATTAGGGCGTTTTTGGAAGTCCAGAGGTCGTCAGTCTGGGATTTGAGGAAGTCGTACCGCTCTTTGAGCTCTGCGTATTCCTCTATCGCCACGAGGTTGACTGCGCCCATGGCGCCTATGCGCTCGCGCAGTTCGCGGACTTCGCTTTCGACGGCGGAGAAGTCGGTCGAATCCATCGCCGCCAGATCCTCTTCGTCGGGCTCTCCGCGCCTGGCTTTCGGCTTTGCGGAGACTTCGCCGTCCTCGAGCTCGTCGAGCTTTATCTTGGTCTCAAATTCCTCGTCGGCCTTCCAGAGCTCGCGTTTCCAGTCGGCGGCGGATATGGCGGTTTCGTAGTCGTTGAGGATTCTCTCGGAAATGTAGTCGAGCTTGGATTTCAGGCCCGCGGAACGCACGTCGATTTCATTTTTTGCTGCCGAGGCGCGCATGTGCTCCTCGCGCAGGGCGGCTATGGAGGATTCGCATTCGGAGAGCTCCCTTTCGGTTTCCTCCGCCCTGGCGCGAAATTCCCCGATCTGCGCCAGCGATTCTTCGAGCCTTTGGGCGAGCGATTCGGCGCGGGCTTTTTCCGCGGCGTTTTCGCGGTCGAAATTTTCAATCTGGCGCGCGACGGATTCCGCCTCCATGGTGCGGCGCCCTATTGCCGTTTTCGCCTCCTCCTGCTGTTCCCTTATCGCGCCGAGCCCGCGCTCGAGGTTTTCGAGGCGCGACTTTTTTGCGGCGAGCTCCAGCCGCGTTTCGGACAGGGCGGAATAGCGGGCGTCTTTGGACTCGCGCAGCTCGGCGAGCTCGGTTTCCCTCTCTGCGGCGGCGCGCTTTGCGGTCTCCTCCGCCGCCTCGGCTTCCGCGAGCGCCTTTTGGGCGGATTCCAACCTGTCCTGCGCCTCGAAGCGCGAATTTTCCATCTCCGCCATGGCGGAGTTCTTCGCCCGCAAATCCTTTTCCTTTTCCGCCTTCTGGGCGTTCGCCGAGGCGGTCTGGGCGTTGATTGCGGCGATTTCCCGCCTTATTTCTGCGGCGGCGCTTTTGCGGTTTTCAATTTCCGCCTCCGCCGCGTCCATTTCGCTCTGGATCGCCATCGCGGACTCGTTGAGTTCCGTGAGGGCGGCGTTGTCGCCCTCGATTTCGCCTTTGAGCCTTTTGATTTCCCGCGCGCGCAGTATGAAGCTGCTTTCGGTGTCGCGCTTTTCGCCCGTGGAGGCGTAGACGACGCCGCGCGCGTCGAGCATCGAGCCGTCGCGCGATACGGCGCAGAAGAATTTGAAATCGGCGTTTTCGGCGGCGAATTTCGCAAATTCGGAAATGTCCTCGCAGAAATAGCAGCCCGCCACGGCGTTGCGCGCGTAGGCGGCGATTTCCTCCGACTGGCTCCTCACCGCGTCCGCCGCCCTTTTGGCGTTTGGCGGGACGGGGGATTCGGGGGCTTCAAACGCCGCTTCCGGCAACTGGAAGCACGCCTTCCCGAGATTGCGTTCGCGCAGCTGCGAGAGTATTTGCGGGAGCTTTGAAGAGTCGGGCAGGGCTACGGCGTCGAGGGCGGGGCCCATGAGGGTTTCAAAGGCGGACGTCCAGCCGTCCTCGACTTCGATGTGCTGGCTTACGATTTTTGCGGAGTCCGCGGGCAGGCAGCCGCCGAGCGCGCCCTTCATTATGGATTTCACTCCTTCGGAGAACCCCTCCATGCGCGACTGGAAGTCATTGAGGAGGCCGAGGCGCGCCGTCTTGCTCGCCAGCTGCCTGTCGGCCTGCTGGATTTCCGCCTGCCTGCTCCGGTAGAGGCCGCGCAGTTCGTCGATTTTCGCCTGGGCCTCCGCTATGTCGGCGTCGGCTTCGCCGAGCCTTTCATTCGCGCCTTCGAGGGCGGATTCGAGCTCCGCCGCGCGCCGCTCGAGGGCGGCGGTTTCCTCGCCTATCTGGAAAATGGAGTCCGACAGCGCGGCGTGGCGCACCTGGTAGGATTTCAGGTCGAGCTCGAGCGACGTGCAGTTGGAGCGCAGGCGCGCGATGGCGCCTTCGCTTATCAGCGCGTCCTGCCGCGCGCGCGAAAGGGCGTTTTCAGCCTCGCGTATGGAGTCTTCTATTTGCGCGAGCTCCGAGCTTTGGCGCTTGAAAATTTCGTCGTCGGCCATTACGAGCTCGAGCTGCATCTGCTTGACCTTCGCGTCGCCTTCAGCCTTGCCTTCGAGCGCGGCGAGCTGGCCGGCGAGCGATTCGAGCTCCGACTTTATCTGCCCGAGGCGCTCGCGCAAATCCCTTTTGCGGACGTCGGCAAATTCGGAACTGCGCTCAGCCTGCTCTTTTTCGGAGCGGATTTCGGCGGCGCTCTGGCGCATGGCCTCGAGCTCGGACAGGGCGGAAGCCCTCGCGCTGCGCATGCGCGCCGCGGTTTCCTCGCCCTCGGCTAGCCTCTGCGACAATGAAAATATCTTCGCGGAAATCTCCCTGAGATTCTCGGCGTCGCGCGCGAGCTCCGCGCTTCGGTCGGCGTAGTTTTTCGCGTTCAGGGCGAGGTCGAGGTGGCGCAGGCGGTGGCTGAGCCGCTTGTAGCGCAGGGCCTTTGACGCCTGCCGCTTGAGCGTGCCTATCTGCCGCGAAATCTCCTCAATACGGTCGGTTGCGCGCGCAAGGTTCTGGTCTACGAGCGCGAGCTTGTTCAGGGCCTCCCGCCGCTGGGTCTTGTACTTGGTTATTCCCGCCGCCTCTTCGAAAATCGCGCGCCTCTCCCCGGGATTGGAGGATAGAATCTGGTCGATCTGCCCCTGGACCATGAACGAGTACGAAACGCGCCCGATGCCCGTGTCCATGAAGAGGTTTTGAATGTCTTTCAGCCTTCCGGCCTTGCCGTTGATGAAGTAGCCGCTGCCGCCGTCGCGCGAGACCCTGCGGGTGATTTCGACTTCGTTGAAATTTGTGCCGAGCTGCTTTTCGCAGTCGGAGAAGAGCAGGGAGACTTCGCAGAATTGCAGGGGCTTGCGCGATTCCGTGCCCTGGAATATCACGTCCTGCATTTTGCCGCCGCGCAGGGCTTTCGCGCTCTGCTCGCCCAAAACCCAGCGTATGGAATCGACTATGTTGCTCTTGCCGCAGCCGTTGGGTCCGACTATGCAGGTGATGCCGTCGGTGAGCGATATCGTCGTCTCGTCGGCGAAGCTTTTGAAGCCGTTTATCTTGACCTGTTTTAAATACATCTGGATTTGGGTTGCGGGGCTTGCGCCCGCGGTCTATTTTGCGGCGGACGCGGCGAAGTCCGCCAGCGCCTTTTCGAGGTTTTCGGGCGAGCCTCCGCCCTGCGCGAAGTCGGGCTTCCCGCCGCCCTTTCCGCCGATTTGCGCGGCGATTTGGCGCACGATGTCGCCGGCTTTCATTCCGGCGCCCACGGCGTCCTTCCCGCACAGGGCGACTATCGCCGCCTTTTCGCCGAATTTCGCTCCGAGAACTACCGCGCCCCCTCCGATTTCCGCCGAAACCTTCACGGCGAGGTTCCGCATCATCTGCTGGCTTTCGATTTCCGCAACGGCCGCGACGAGCGGCGCGCCGAATTTGGTTTCGACCCTTTTGGCGGCGAGCTCCTTTGCGAGGGAGTCCGCGCCCTTTTTCATGAGCGCGCGCAGCCGTTTTTCGGCGTCCTCGCGCGAGGCGATGAGCTTTTCGAGCCGCTCGCCGATTTCCTCGCGCTTGCAGGAAAGCGCGCGCGCCGCGCGCTCGAGGGCGTCCTGCATGGCGTCGATTTTTTGCAGGGCGGCGGTTCCGGCGACGGCCTCTATTCTGCGCGTGCCGGAGGAAATCGCCGATTCGGAAATTATCTTTATGACGCCTATCTCGCCCGTGGACGAGACGTGCGCGCCTCCGCAGAGCTCTTTGGAGAAGTCGCCCATTTCGACGAGCCGCACGACGGCGCCGTATTTTTCCCCGAAGAACGCGAGGGCGTTTTTGGGGATTTCGCGGAAGGGCATTTCGCGCCACCTGACGGGGGCGTTTTCGAGAATCTTTTTGTTTGCGAGGTTTTCGATCTCGCGGAGCTGGTCGGGAGTCGGGGCCTCGTAGTGCGTGAAGTCGAAGCGCAGCCTTTCGGGATCCACGTAGGAGCCCGCCTGCCTGACGTGCGTGCCGAGCACCTGGCGCATCGCCCAGTGGAGTATGTGGGTCGCGGAGTGGTGCCGCTCGATCGCGCGGCGGCGCACAATGTCTACCGTGGCGGAAATTTCGGCGCCTATGGCGTCCTTTTTAAACACCCCCTTGCGGACTTTGTGGAGCACGTGGCCGGCGTTGTCCATTTTGGTGTCGAACACCTCGCGCGCGGTTCCGTTTATCTCGATGAAGCCCGTGTCGCCGACCTGCCCGCCCTTTTCGGCGTAAAACGGCGTCTGCGGCATTATCACGAAGTCCGCGTCGGGTCCCTCGACTATCGCGCTTATCGAGGTCGCGAAGTCGGAGAGGTTCGCGTGGTCGTAGCCGGCGAACTGAGTGGCGTGCTCGACTTCCGCGGCGTCGGATACGCTTATGACCTCTTTCGTCTGGGCGTTGCGCGCCCTTTCGCGCTGCTTGTTCATCTCGGCCTCGAAGCCCTTTTCGTCCACGGGCATGTTGCGCTCGCGCGCGATGAGCTGCGTGAGGTCGAGCGGGAAGCCGTAGGTGTCGTAGAGAATGAAAGCCTGGTCGCCCGATATGCTTCCCTCGGTCACCGTGATGTGGTCGAGCAGCTGCAATCCCCTGTCGAGGGTGCGGGCGAAGCTCTTTTCCTCGTTCTCTATGACTTTAATTATGACTTTCCTCTGTTCTTTTAGCTCGGGAAATACGGGCGACATCTTCTGTATGACGGGCTCGGCGAGCTTTGCGAAAAATCCGTATTCCAGCCCGAGCCGCTTGCCGTACATCACCGCCCTGCGCAGTATGCGCCGCAGGACGTAGTTGCGGCCCTCGTTGCCCGGAATGATGCCGTCGGCTATGGAGAAAGTGATGGTGCGTATGTGGTCGGCGAGCACCCTGAACACGCAGTCGGTGAGCTCCTGCGAGGACATGTCGCGCGGGTCTCCGGGGAGAGTCCCCTTGTAGGTCTTGCCCGACATGTGCGATATGTGCGTGAAAATGTCGGTGAAGAGGTCGCTGTTGTAGTTGGAGGCGAGCTGCGAAAAGTCCGTGAAGTTCTTTGTGGTGGCGATTATGCCCGCCACTCGCTCGAAGCCCATGCCGGTGTCGATATTCTTGCTCTTCAACGGGCGGAACGTGCCGTCGGTCTCGGCGTTGAACTGCATGAATACCAGATTCCAGATTTCAATGCAGTATGGCGAGCCCGCGTTGACGAGAGATCCGCCCGTATCTCCCTTTTCCGTGAGGTCCATGTGGATTTCGGAGCACGGTCCGCAGGGGCCGGTTTCGCCCATCATCCAGAAATTGTCCTTCTTGCCGCACTTTTTGATGTGGACTTCCGGCGGCATTCCCTCGTCCCTGAAAATCCTTTCCCAGATAGAGTGCGCCTCGGCGTCGAATTCGGCGGGCTCGCCGTCGGCGGGCTCGTAGACGGTCGCGTACAGCCTTTCCTTTGGGAAGCCCCAAACGCGGGTGAGCAGCTCCCACGCCCATTCAATCGCCTCCTTTTTGAAGTAGTCGCCGAACGACCAGTTGCCGAGCATCTCGAAGAACGTGTGGTGGTAGGTGTCGAACCCGACGTCTTCGAGGTCGTTGTGCTTGCCGCCGGCGCGTATGCACTTCTGGGTGTCTGCCGCCCTGCGGAAGGGCGCCTTTTCCTCGCCGAGGAAATACGGCACGAACTGGTTCATTCCGGCGTTCGTGAACAGCAGGTTCGGCGAGGACGGCATGATTGAGGCGGAGGGCACTATCGTGTGCCCCTTCGAGTTGAAGAAGTCGAGAAAGCTTTTTCTTATTTCGGAGGAGGTCATTTCGCAAAAATTTTCGGCGCGGGCGCGCCGGGCGTTATTTGTCGGCGAGCGGCGGAGGAAATCCCCGCGGCGCCGCGGGCGGGTCAGAGCCTTTCCGTCACAGCGGCTGCCATTTCGTCCGTCGAGACGGCGTTTTTGCCGAAGGCGATGTCGCCCGTGCGGACGCCCGAACATACGGTATCCCTTACCGCCTTTTCTATCCTTTCGGCGGTCGCCGCCCTCCCGAAGGAGTAGCGGAGCATGAGGGCGGCGGAAAGTATCTGCGCGCAGGGATTGGCGATTTTTTTGCCGGCGATGTCGGGCGCGGTGCCGCCGGCGGGCTCGTACAGGCCGAATTTCTCGCCCGCCGAATTTTTCGCAACCCCCAGCGACGCGCTGCACAGCATTCCCAGAGACCCGCAGATCACCGCCATCTCGTCGGAGAGGATGTCGCCGAACATGTTTTCGGTGAAGAAAACGTCGAACTGGTTGGGGTCGCGCGCCAGCTGCATGGCGGCGTTGTCCACGTACATGTGCGACAGCGCGACTTCCGGGTAGTTTTTGGCGAAAAATTCCGATACGGTCTTGCGCCAGAGCACCGAAGTTTCGAGGACGTTTGCCTTGTCTATGGAGCAGACTTTCTTGCCCCTCGACATTGCGGCTTTCCCCGCGACGTCCGCAATCCGCTCGATTTCGCTTTTGCGGTAGCTCATCACGTCGCGCGCGGCGGGCTCGCCGTCGATTTCAAAAGTCTTTTTTTCGCCGAAGTATATGCCGCCGGTGAGCTCGCGTATGCACACGATGTCGATTCCGTCGGGTATGCGCTCGGTTTTGAGCGGCGAGGCGTCCGCCAGCTGCGGGTAGAGGAGCCCCGGGCGTATGTTGGCGAACAGCTTGAAGATTTTGCGGAGCGGCAGGAGGGCGGCGCGCTCGGGTTGCTCGTTGGGCGGGAGCTTTTCCCACTTCGGGCCGCCGACCGAGCCGAAGAGTATGGCGTCGGAATTGCGGCATTCCTCAACGGCGGATTCCGGAAGAGCCTTGCCGCAGCTGTCTATGGCCGCCCCTCCCACGTCGCAGACTTTGTAGGAGAGCGCGTCGCCGTCCTTTGCGCACGCGGCTTTGAGCACGCCGAGGGCGGCTTCCATGACTTCGGGCCCGATCCCGTCGCCGGGCAGAACTGCAAATTTGAGTGTTGCCATAAATAGAATATGTAGCGTTGTAAATTCGGGCGGACAGTCCGCCCATATAAAATAATTGGGGAAATAAAACACTTTTCCCGCGCGATTTCCACAAAAATTTTAAGGCGCGCCCCGCATTTCCGGCGGCGCGCCGACTGCGGTCGGGATACAACCCTTATTCCAAAACGGCGTCGACCGCCACGGGGAAGTGGTCGGACGGGTAGGCGGCCTTCGGGTTGGCGGGCAGCCCGAGGTCGGCGACGGAGTCTCTTATCACGGCGTAGCTCAGGACGCCGACTCCTTCGGAGACGAAAATGTAGTCTATCCTGTCGCGCTTCGGCGCGCCCGTGAAATTGTGGAAAGTTCCGCCGGCGGATTCGGGCGCGCCGCGCAAAACGGAAAGCGAGTCTTTGAACGACTTTGCGGCAAATATGATTTTCATCGGTTCGGAATCAGGCGTTGCGTTGAAGTCCCCGACGCAAAGAAACGGCAGGTTCCCCGAAATTTCCGATGCCTTTTTTACGAGCAGCTTTGCGGATTCCGCGCGCGCGGTCTTGCCTTTGTGGTCGAAATGCAGGCTGAAAAAGGCGAATTTTTTGCCGGTTTTGAGGTCGCGGAACTTCCCCCACGAGCATATCCGCTTGCACGCGGCGTCCCAGCCCTTGACGGGCTTGTCGGGCGTCGGCGCAAACCAGAAGTCGCCGGAGCCGAGCGGCTCGAAGCGCGCGGGGTTGTAGAATATGGCGGAGGTTTCCCCGCCTCTTGCGCCGTCGTCGCGCCCCTTTCCTATATATTTGAAACCCGTGCGCGCGCTTATGTCGTCGAGCTGGCGGAAGAATCCCTCCTGCGTGCCGAATATGTCGAAGCCGCGCTTTTTTACGAGCTCCGCCACGGCGTCGCGCCGCAAGTCCCACGCATTCGCCGTCGGGGTCGGGGCGAGGCGCAAGTTGAACGTTGCCGCCCTGAACGGCTCCGCGTTCGGCGCGCCGGTTCCGGAGCATCCGAAGAGCAGCGGTGATAGCAGCGCAAAAATCGCCATATATCTCATAATCGGGCAACATACCGCGTTTCGGCGCGGGGCGTCAACGGTATTCGCGCGCAAAAAAAGCTTTTCAAACCGCGCGTTTGCGCTAATCTCAATGCATCGGTTTTTTTATGGACAAAAATTTCTATCTCACCACCGCAATCGACTATGCCAACGGCTCCCCGCACCTCGGGCACGCCTACGAGAAGATTTTGAGCGACGTCGTCGTCCGCCACAAGCGCATGTGCGGGATACCTACCTACTTCCTGACGGGGCTCGACGAGCACGGGCAGAAGGTGCAGCAGAGCGCGCGGCGCGAGGGCGTCGAGCCGTCGGTTCTCTGCGACAGGCAGGCGGAGAAATTCCAGAACCTTTGCAAAATCCTAAACGTCTCCAACGACGACTACATCCGCACTTCCCAGCCGCGGCACAAGGCGGTAGTCCAAAAAATCCTCCAAGACCTCTACGACCGCGGGGAAATCTACAAGGCCGAGTACAGGGGGTTTTATTCCGCCCGACAGGAGCAGTTTTTGCAGGAGAAGGACAAGGTCGACGGCAAGTGGCCGGAGATCTTCGGCGAAGTCGCGGAGATCACGGAGAGCAACTACTTTTTCAAGCTCGGCGCCTACCAGCCGTGGCTCGTGGAATATCTCAAAACCCACGAGACTTTCATCTACCCGCGCTTCCGCGCCAAGCAGGTTATGGAGTTCCTCAAAGAGCCGCTCAACGACCTCTGCATTTCGCGCCCGAAGGAGAGGCTCGAATGGGGCATAGAGCTGCCGTTCGATTCAAACTACGTCACCTATGTGTGGTTCGACGCGCTCGTAAACTACATTTCCGCCGTCGGCTACGGCACGGAGGAATTTGCCAAATTCTGGCCCGCCGACTTCCACGTCATCGGCAAGGACATTCTCGTGCCGCCGCACTCCGTCTACTGGCCGATTATGCTGAAAGCCATTGGAGCGGAGCTGCCGAAGTCGCTGCTCGTCCACGGTTGGTGGATGTCGTCGGGCGAAAAGATGTCGAAGAGCCTCGGCAACATCGTAAATCCTCTCGACTTGGCGGAGAAGTTCGGCGCCGACCCTTTCCGCTACTTTCTGATGCGCGAGATGAACGTTGGGCAGGATTCCGATTTCTCGATGGATCTGTTCGCAACCCGCTACACCTCCGATTTGGGCAACGACCTCGGCAACCTCGTCAGCCGCCTGCTCAACATGCTGAAACGCTACTGCGGCGGGGTTGTCGCGCCCGCTTCCGTCGAGGAGGATTTTGAGAAATCGCTCAAAACCCTCGCCGCCGAGACCGCCCCCGAGGTTCTGGAGCTCAACGACGGAATGCAGTTCCACATCGCCCTCGAAAAGATTTTTTCCTTTGTCCGCGCGATAAACAGGTACGCCGAGCAGCGCGCCCCGTGGAAGCTCGCCAAGAGCGGGGATCCCGCCGACAGGGCGAGGCTCGAAACCTCCCTCGCCAACATGGCGGAGGCGTTGCGCATTTCGGCGGTTTTGCTCGCGCCGGTCATGCCTTCGGTGTCCGAAAAAATCCTATCGCTTCTCGGTCAACCCGGGGCAGACAGGTACGAGGGCAATATCGAGTGGTCTGCGCGCCTTGAAAACGCGCGGGTCTCCGCTCCCGAAATTCTCTTCCCGAGAATCGGAGAGTAGCGCGCGGCATAAGCCGATTCCGAAAGTGGGGCGGGGAAGGGTTTGATTTTCCATAGCTCGCTCACGGCTGACCCGAGGAGCGCGGAATTTTCGGGACGCATAGAGGGAGAAAACCGCTTTTTCTCCCGCGGCGCCGGCAACGGGCGAAAGTCTGGGGGGCGTCGGGCGCGGCTTGGCTTCCCCGTTGCATTCCGCTATCGCGCGCGAATTTTCTTTTCTCGGACGGCTTTGCCGTCCGGATTTTTTTTGCGTTTTTTCGGTTTTGAAGCGGCGGCGGATTTGGGCGGCGCGAAAATTGCGGCGCTGTTCGCCCGGGACCGCGAAATTCCGCTTTTGCAGTCCGGACGAATTTTTCGCCGCGCGCGCGATTGCGCTTGCAATCCGAATCCGCAACCCTTTAATTTCGGCGAGAATCGGGCGGGGCTTTCGGAAATCCCGAATCCGCCGATACCGAAAAGGGGAGTTCTTTGAGAATTTTGGGCGGGCATTCGCCCGCGGCTTGTCCGCGGGAGGAAAGTCCGGACACCACAGAGCGGGATTCCGTCCGAAAGGGCGGGGCGCGCGCCGCAAGGCGCGCGTACGGACAGTGCAGCAGAAAACAAACCGCCGCGCTAGCGGCAAGGGTGAAAAGGCGGGGTAAGAGCCCACCGCCGCGGGAGCAATCTTCGCGGGCATTGAAAACCCAATCCGGTGCAAGACAACATAGGATGCGGAACTGCTCGTTCAAACGCATTGGGTATGTCGCACCCCTCGCGGGGGCTCCCTTTTCAAGGGGGCAGATAAATGAATGCCGGTTCCTTCGGGGACTACAGAATCCGGCTTACAGCCCAACTTTCTCTCTCCCGCTCCCTTTTTACATTTTTGCTTTTTTCGGGAATTTGTCGCGGGGCGCGAAAAATAAGCCCCGCTTTTGCCGGCTTTCATCTCGGAGTTGGCGCGGTTTGCTGCGAATTTGAAATTGCGCAAAGTTTTGTCCCCCTGCGGGCGGGCCGCGCGGAATCCGCATTTGCCCGATGGCGGATTCCCGCGAATTTCAAATTTGCCGCGCGCCGGGAACTTGTCTCTTGGCGCAGGCGCAGTTTGCTGCGGAACGGTTTTTTACGGAGGCGGGTCGGGGCTCTTTTGCGGAATTTGCAAAAAAACGGAGCGGCCCGCCGCGGGCAGGAGGTTTTTCCGCCATGCCCCCTCCGGGGCGCGGAGATTGCGCGCCCCGAATGCGGGCCGTTTTTCGTTTTTTGGAAAAACGCCCTCCTATTGCCCCATGAGTTTGGAGAGGGCCTCGGAATAGCACTTGATCGTGTTTTGCACGACTTCCGGCGGGAGAACGGGGCCCGGAGCCTGCTTGTTCCAATCGAGCGTTTCAAGCCAGTCGCGCACATACTGCTTGTCGTAAGAGGGCTGGGAACGGCCGACTTCATACTTGTCGGCGGGCCAGTAGCGCGAGGAGTCGGGCGTCAGAACTTCGTCTATCAAATAGACTTTGCCGTCGGAGTCGGTTCCGAACTCAAACTTCGTGTCGGCGAGGATTATCCCGCAGCTCTGCGCCTTTTTCGCGCCCATCCCATAGAGCGCGAGGCTCGCGTCCCTTATGCGCCCGAAGATGTCCCGTCCCAGGAGCTTTTCGCATTCCGCGTTGGTAATCGGCATGTCGTGCCCCTCGGCGGCTTTCGTAGTCGGCGTGAAAAGCGGTTCGGGGAGTTTCTGGCTCTCCTTCATTCCCGCGGGGAGCTTGAACTCAAAGAGCTTTCCCGTCTGTTTGTACTCTTTCCAGCCGCTGCCGGCAAGGTACCCGCGGACGATGGCCTCTATCGGCATCGGGTTGAGCTTTTTTACTATCATCGAGCGCCCTATCAGCTGCGGGAAGTCTTTGAGCAGCTCGCGCACGCGCTCGCCGTGGTTTTCGACGAGGTGCGTGGGCATGATTTTCGCCGCCTGCTCAAACCACCACAAGCTTATCATGGTGAGCAGGACGCCCTTGCCGGGCACGCCGTTGGGCATTATTACGTCGAACGCGGATATGCGGTCGGTCGCGACTATAAGGAGCTCGTCGCCCAAGTCGAAGTTTTCGCGCACTTTTCCCTTGGAGACTCTTTTGAAAGGAAGCCCTTCGACGGTCATTAGGGGTTCTTTGGGGAGATTGAAGTTCATTCGGCAAATAAAGTTCCGCCGCCCGAAAAACGCAAGAATAATAAAGCGCCCTGCCGCTTTTGCCTCCGGCGGGCGGGCGCGCCGGCGCGGGGTTTTGCGCGAGACGCCGGCATATGTCTTTCGTTTTTCAATTCCGCCCGGCCGGTTTGAAAAATTTGCCGGAACGCCGGAGGCGGAATGGATGAAGTTTCTCCGCAGCCTTTCGTTTCCCCGCCCCTTCCGAATGCGTCATTTCCCTAATTTGCGGGGTTTAGCCTTAAAGCCGCGGTTTTCGTCGGGAGGTTTTCCCCTTCAATAACGAGCTTTACTTCTCCCGCGGAGCGGCCCGCGCGCAAAATTGCCAACGCCCTGCCGCAGTAGAGCGAGCGTTCGCAGCCCGTATGCATTTCATTGCTGTTGATGTCCCCGTTGTCGACGCCTATGAGGGAGGCGGGGCCTTCAACCTTGAATTTCAGCTTGTTTGAGGCGAGCGGATGGATTCTCCCCCTTTTGTCAACCGCCTTTATCGCGACGTGTTGGAGATCCAGGCCGTCGGCCTTCCAATCGGGATTTTCGGCGGTTGCGACTATTTCGCGCGGCTCGCCGGCGGTTTCTATTTTATATTCCCCGACCGTTTTGCCGTCGGTCCGCGCGACGGCTTTGAGCTCGCCCGCTTCATAGGCTATATTTTCCCAGATTATCTTGTTCCTGTTGAACGGATTGCGCGTGTTCTTTTTTGCCCCGAGCGACTTTCCGTTGAGGAAGAGTTCCGCCTCGTCCGCGTTCGTGTAGACCGCAACCCAAACTTTCGAGCCCTCCGGCCTGTTCCAATTTTCCGTTTCGGGCATCAGGCCCACGACCGCATCGTTGTGGACGACCACTCTGTCTTTTGCATTTTCAAGTACGGCTATGTGCACGACCGGTTCGTTCTCCGAAAAATTCGCCTTTACCCACCAGCACTGCGGCATCGGGTTGAGGGCGGTGTCGATGAAGGCTTTGTCGCCCCAGCCCTTTGACGGCCAGCCGAACGATTCGCCGAAATACGCTATCGGCCCCCAGTATGCCAACCCGACTACCCTGTCGAGATCCATTCCGAAATAATTTTCGCCCAGCGACCAAGTTGCCGCTTCGCTCTGGTAGAAAATCATTTCAGGATATTTTTTCGCGTCTTTTTCAAAATATCTCCATGTGTAGTTTTGCGCCGATATGTCGGTGGCGAAGGCGAGCTCTGCGGGTTTGGAGGTTTCCCAGCCGGCATCCTTGCTTCTTATGCCGCCCTCGCGCGCGGGAAACTGCGCGACGGTATAGGGGCGGGAGGCGTCGAATTTTTTGCAGAAGTCGCGCATTTTTTTGTACATCGTTACCCCGTAGTCGCCGTATTCGTCGTTCCGCGTCTGCCTGTTGAGCTCGTTGCCGAGGCTCCAAATGACGACGCTCGGGCGGTTTCTGTCGCGGCGTATGAACTCCCGGGCGGCATTCGGCCAGACCTCGTCAAACTTCTTGCGCATTCCAACGAACCAGTCGTCCCATTTGTCGAAGAGTTCGTCGGTCACCAGTATGCCGTATTTGTCGGCGAGGTCGAGAAACGACTTCGAAAGCGGATTGTGGGCGGTTCTGATATGGTTTACGCCTATGGACTTCAAAAACTTTATACGGCGCTCCAATTCGGCGGCGTAGGCGGCGGCCCCGAGCGCGCCGAGGTCGTGGTGCAGGTTGACGCCTTTCAATAAGGTCTTTTTGCCGTTCAGCAGAAAGCCTCTCTCCGGCGTGAATTCTATTTTCCTTATCCCGAAATTTTCCCTTTGGGCGTCGAGGAGCTTCCCGCCGCTTTTCACTTCGGCGGCCGCCGAGTAGAGCGCGGGATTTTCCGGCGACCACAGCGACGGGTTTTTTATTTCAAATTCGAACTCGGCGGTCGATGCGGAGTTTGCCGGAATATCGGTTTCCCTTTCCGCCGATGCGATCTCCGCGCCGTCCGGTCCGAATACCGCCGCCCTCACCGAAACTTTGCGCGGGGAGCCGATGGAATTCTCGATTTCAGCCAAGACGCGAGCTATCGCGGATTTTTCGCCTACTTTCGGAGTCGTTATGTACAGTCCGTGCCGGGCCACCGCCACCGGATCCTTTATCGAGAGTTTCACGTCTCTGAAAATTCCGCCGCCGGTGTACCATCTCGACCCTCCCATGACCCGGGAGTATACCGCCACGACATTTTGTCCGCCGTAGTCGAGAAATTTCGATATGTCCGCCTCGTATCCGGAGTATCCGTATTCGTTGGAGGCCGCCTTTTGCCCGTTTACGTAGACGTCGGAGACCGTCATGACGCCTTCAAAGTCGAGTATCACCCGCTTTCCCTTCCATTCGGGATCCGCGCGGAACGCCTTGCGGTACCATCCCTCCCCATAGGGTTTGAACCCCCTGCTTTTGAGGTTTCCGCCGTTCTTTTTGATTTCCTCTTCGGACGGAACCGCCCAAGGCTGCTCTATCTGGTAGTCGTGCGGCAGGTCGAGCTTTCTCCATGAGGAGTCGTCGAAGTCCCTCTTGAAAGCGTCTGGATTTTTCCCGTAATAAAACTTCCAACCGAAGTTCCAGTTTTCAGTTTCCGCCGCGCCCAGCGAGAGCGCGCACGCCGCCAGTGCGAGCGCTGTAATTTTCCTAATCATATGCGTTTCCTTCCCTTGCGTTAAAGTATGAATTCCGTTTGCGCTGGGGAAAAACGCCGCGGCATTCCCCCGTTTTGCGCCGGTCCGCTATTTGTCTTTCGCCCCGCTTTCGGGTTTATTCGTAGACAGATCCAACCGAAGCTTGTCGGCGGCCTTGCGGGACTCCTCGTCGCCGAGCTGCGCCGCGCGGATGAAGCATTGCAGGGCGGCGTTTTTGTCCTCCCTTATCCCCTTGCCCGATGTGTAGGCGATGCCGAGATACCGCAGCGACTCCACGCTTCCGTGTTCCGCGGCGCTCGTCCATATTGCCACTGCCTTCTTTTGGTCGACTTCGGTTCCGTCGCCCGTGAAGTAGCACAGCCCGAGGTAGGTTTGCGCGACGAGGTTTCCCTTTTCGGCGGAGGCTTTCCAGAGCTCGAACGCCCTTTTGAGGTCGCGGGAAACCCCCTCGCCGCGCGCGTAGGCGAAAGCGAGGTTGTTTTGCGCGCGGTGGTTGCCCTGTTTGGCGGAACGCTCCCACCAGAATACGGCCGTCTGCACGTCGCGCAGCACGCCCTTGCCGTTGCAGTATGCGACTCCGAGGAAGAACTGCGCGTCGGGATCTCCGCGCTTGGCGGCTTCATTCCATATTTTCACGGCCCTCGGCACGTCGGCGAGCACCCCGTTCCCGCCGAAGAGCGCCGCCCCGAGGTTCGTGAGAGCCTTGGTGCTGCCGTTCTTGGCGGCGGTTTCCCACCACCTCACGGCGAGCTCGTAGTTAGGGGCGAAGTCCCCGCCGCCGCCGTCGGCGTAGTATTCGCCGATTTCGTTCTGCGCTTCGGCGTCTCCCTTTTGGGCGGCCTCGGTCTTCTTTTGCAGATCGAATTTTTCGGCGGCCGGCAGCGAGGCCGCGGCGAACGCGGCCAGTATCATAAAAAGCCTCTTCATATTCATGCGATTTTTTCAAAGGCGCGCGCTATTGCAAGCGCAAAACGCGCCCCGCCGGCTGCGGCGCGCGGGGGGAGGGTTTTAAAGGGAGCTGAAAAATTGCCCGAAAATCTAACGCGCCCGCTTTGAGCGCAGGAATTTTATCTGGTCTCTCAGGAGGGCGGCGCGCTCGAACTCGAGCCTGTCGGCGGCTTCCAGCATTTCGTCGCTGAGTTCCGCGATGATTTTTTCGAGCTCGCCCTTCGATTTTTTGGAGACGTCGATTTTCGCCTCGGAGCGCTTTGCCAGCGACGGCTGTATCGGCTTCGTCACGCTGTGCGGCGTTATTTTGTGGAGCTCGTTGAACTCCCTCTGGATCTGCCTGCGCCGCCCGCACGTCTCCAGCGCGGCTTTGAGCGAACCCGTCATGTTGTCGGCGTAGAGTATCACGCGCCCGCTCTCGTGGCGCGCGGCGCGCCCCGCCGTCTGGATCAGGCTTGTGGCGGAGCGCAGGAAGCCCTCCTTGTCGGCGTCGAGTATGCAGACGAGCGAGACTTCCGGAATGTCGAGCCCCTCGCGCAGGAGGTTGACGCCGACGAGGGCGTCGAAGTCGCCAGAGCGAAGCCGCCGCAGGATTTCCACGCGCTCTATCGCGTCGATGTCGGAGTGCAGGTATTCTATGCGCACGCCGCTCTCGCGCAGGAAGTCGGAAATTTCCTCGCTCATGCGCTTTGTAAGGGTGGTGACGAACACCCTTTCGCCCCTTTCGGCGGCGGCCTTGATTTCCGCGGCGCAGTCCTCCACCTGCCCTGCGATCGGGCGGACTATCATTTCGGGGTCGAGCAGGCCCGTGGGGCGGATTATCTGCTCGGCCACGGCGTCGCTCACGGAGAGCTCGAAGGGGGAAGGTGTGGCGGATACGAATACCGTCTGTCCCGTGAGGGAGTCGAATTCGTTAGGGCGCAGCGGCCTGTTGTCGAGCGCGCTCGGCAGCCTGAACCCGTATTCGATAAGCCGCTCCTTGCGCGCCCTGTCGCCGTTGTACATGCCGCGGATTTGCGGGCAGGTGACGTGGCTTTCGTCGATGAATAGGATCGAGTCTTTCGGAAAGAAGTCGAGCAGGCACCACGGGCGCGAACCCGCGGGGCGCCCCGCCAGATGGCGCGAATAGTTCTCGATGCCGGTGCAAAAACCCGTCTCGGCGAGCATGTCGATGTCCTGCTCGGTGCGCATCCTTATGCGCTGCGCCTCTATGAGCTTGTTCTGCCGCTCGAATTCCGCAACGCGCTCCTCGAGTTCCGCGCGTATGTTGGGGATCGCCGCGGCTATGCTCTCTTTGGGCGTGACGAATCCCGAGGCGGGGTAGAGGTCGAACCTGTCGAGCCTGCCCTGCGGCGTCCCCGTTGCGGGGTTTATCTTTTTAAGTGCGTCGATTTCGTCGCCGAAGAACTCTATCCTCAGCGCGGTGTCGAGGTACGCGGGGAACACGTCCACGACGTCGCCCCTGACTCGGAAGTGTCCGCGCTCGAAGGCTGTGTCGTTGCGGGAATAGTGGATGTCGGTCATTCTCTCGACGAGCTCGCCGCGCTTCATAGCAAGCCCCGGGCGCAGCGGCACCATCATCTTTCGGAAGTCCTCCGGCGAGCCCAGCCCGTATATGCATGAGACGGTCGCTATCACTATCACGTCGCGGCGCGAGACGAGCGAGCCCGCCGCCGATATGCGCAGCTTTTCGATCTCGTCGTTTACGGAGGAGTCTTTTTCTATGTAAGTGTCGGTCTGCGGAATGTATGCCTCCGGCTGGTAATAGTCGTAGTAGCTTACGAAATACTCCACCGCGTTTTCGGGAAAGAACTCTTTGAACTCGGCGTAGAGCTGGGCGGCGAGCGTCTTGTTGTGCGATATAACGAGCGCCGGCCGGTTCATGCGCGCGACGACGTTCGCCATCGTAAACGTCTTGCCGGAGCCCGTCACGCCGACGAGCGTCGCGTATTTCGCCCCCGCGCCTATCGACGCGCACAGCTTGTCTATCGCCTGCGGCTGGTCTCCGGAGGGGGCGTATTTGCTCGCGAGCTTGAAGAGTCTTTTCTCCATCGGGCGGCGTCAGGCGGCGAATATTTTGCGCAGGCTTTCCGGAGAAAAGTCGGAGAAGTCCGGGATTGTGAGGTCCGGTTTCTCCTCGGGGTTTTTGCGCGTTTCCCAGAAGCCTTTCGGGTTGGTTGTTGACAGGGCGATTTTTTTCGCCCCCGCGCGCGCCGCCGCGACTATCCCCGCGAGGGAGTCTTCGAATACGGCGCATTCGCGCGGGTCGAGCCCGAGGCGGCCGGCGGCCTTTATGTACACGTCCGGCGCGGGTTTGCCGCGCTCTACGTCTTCGGATGTGACGAGCGCGTCGAAGTCGCCCTCCATCCCGAGCGCTTTGAGCGCCTGTTCGAGGTTTTCGCGCGGGGTGGACGAACCCACTGCGCGCGGTATGCCGGCGGATTTCAGCGCGCGGACGAATGCGACCGCCCCGCGTATCGTCGGAAGCCCGTTTTTTGCGATTCCCGCGCGGTAGATTTCCTCCTTTTGGTCGGAGAGCCTCTGCGCCTCGGCGGGGTCGGGCGTCCAGCGCAGCATGTCCATTATGATTTCGAGATTGCGCTTGCCGAAAGTCGATTTGAAAAAACCCTCGGGCAGGGGCAGGCCGTTGAGCCTTGCGAGCTCCTTCCAGCTCGCCTCGTGCGCGGCGCCCGAGTCCGCGACGACGCCGTCCCAATCGAAAAGCGCTCCGATTATTTTTTCCATTCAAAATATAATCGCAGGTTTTGCCGAGATTTCAAATTTTTTATTGGCGCGGCGGCCTTTGGCGGCGGTTGGAAGGCAAATGGGCAAACGGCGGATTCCGTTCGGGCGGAAATTTGCGGCGGGAATGTCGACGGGGGCTGGGGCGTTGGAAAAATAATGTGCGCACAATTTTTTAATGGGAAAAAAACGGCGCAATGAATTGTTTTTTTAATCTTGACATTTTTAATTCTCTCATTTACCCACGGAAATATTATGAGAAAGCAATCTTATTTCCGCCGCCTGGCCTTTTGCGCCTTGGCGTTTGCATCGTGCGCCGCTTTTTGCCGGCAAACCCAAACGGAACTGTACTATTCCGGCTCCCAAACGTCGGGGAGCGCGGTAGAACTTTCCGACGCCTCCATATGGAAGGCAGGTTCGCCATCCGGCGAGGAGTTTTCGGGAAGCGTCTCGGAGACTGCCGAAAACATAAACGTCTTGAATATCGAATGGAGCGTTCCGGCGGGAGGTTCGGCCTCGACCGCGTTTTCCGTTTCGCAATCCGTCGTTGCGGAGAGCGTCAACATGTCGCTCGAATTTGCCGGAAACAATAATTGGTCGAACAATACGCTTTCGATAGCCGGGGATCAAACCCTATCCGCTAAAGGAGACTTCAATATAAGCGCTTCCACGTCCACTGCGACGACCGCCGTGATTTTCAACCTCGCGGATGGGGCAGCCATAAGCGTGGGCGGGGATTTTAATTTCTCGCTCAACGGCGGATTGGGACTGAGGCTCGTCGGGAGCGGCAACAGCGGCTCCCTCGAAGTCGGCGGCGATATGGTTTTCTCCGGAGAGACTGTAAGCGCGCTTTCGTTCAATCGCTTTGGCAATGTCGCGGTTGGCGGGGTGCTCGCGTTTTCGGGATCGCATCTTATGCTCGTGCGGGACTCCAATAGATGGGTTTCCGCCAACCGCATTTTCGGGGGATTGAGCGGAAGCGGAAACATTGAATTGACACCGAGCGAAGTGGACGTTAATTTGACGTTCACAAATGCCGGAACGAGCGAATATTCGGGCGCGCTCGTAAAAAATGTCAACGCCTCGGGAACGGATTTGGCGGTGACAATGAACGCCTCATCTTTCGGCGGAAAGCAGATTTTGCATTTTTCCTCCGCGGAGCAATACGCTTACGATTACGTCACTTACGCCAATGCGGACATAACGAGCGTTTCGGTGGCTAACGGCGAATTGAGCATCGGCATGCACTCGGGAATGAGCGGCGGGTATCTGGAAGTAAACGGCGCCGGCGCGGTATTCAGCGCGGCGGGCGCAGCCCAGGGCGAAGTCGGAAGCGCATATTTCGACAACGCCTGGCTCAGCGCGGGAAAAATGAGGTTCGATTTTTCGGAACTCGATGGGTGCGATAGGGTAGTGTTTGAAAACGAAATGTATATCGCCGGAAATTTCGCGTTGGAGTTGAATATTTTTTCCTCCGATTTGGGGGCGTGGCTCGAGGTCTCGGGCGTCGAATACATCGACTATACCATACTCGAATTCGGTTCGACGAATATTGCCGTCGGCGAGGTGATGGATATGCTAAAAGTAGCCGACGCCGGCGTTGGCGTGGAACTCTTGGAGGAGGATTTCGCGTCCGGACTCCTGACTTTGCGCCTTTCGCTTGCCGCCGTCCCTGAACCCGCGGCTGCTGCGGCGATATTGGGCGCGTCCGCGCTTGCATTTGCCGCGCGGCGGAGAAGAGACTAATCTGCCCATTTTTAAAATTGGCTTTTCCTGAAAACGCTCCGGTTTGCGCCGGAGCGTTTTTTGGGGTAATGGCGGGCTGGGAAATCTCCGGCGTTGCGTTGAGGGGCGGGGCGGCGGCAAGCGGCAGCGGGCGGGTATTTTGTTCGGGAATTATTATCGTCCGCCGGAAGAAATAGGCGCGCGGGCGGCTATTTTCGGCGGCGAAAACGCGGGTTTGCGGTAAAAGCGGGATGGAAAAATGCGCGCAGAGGGTTGGAGAAATCCGGCGAGTGGGGGCGTTTGGAGGAACTTTATTAAGAAATTGCTCAAAAAGCTTGACATATTTAACGCTCCCGCATAGTCCTAAAATTATTATGAAAATAGATGTCTCATTTTTATTTCGTTTAGTTTCTCTCGCGGCGGCGTTTTTTGCCCAGTCGAAAATTTCCCTTGCCCTTCCGGATTCGCCGCTTGGCGGGGAATACGACCTGACCGGTTCCGAAGGCGTCGGCAATACATGGGGCGGCACATACCAGATAGGCGAAACGGGGGTGTTGAATATTTCCGGAGGGGGAATTTTAACCGTCACATACGGGCAAAACGACTGGGGCGCCTTGACGAATAAAGGCGTCATAAACATAGGCGCGAAAGATTCCGCCGGAACGCTTATTGTCGACTCTCCGAATTCCTTTACCCCGGGTGGGCGGCGGTTGTTGGCGGATCCGGAATCGTGAATATCGGCGAAATGGGATCCTTGACTTTTACGGGATATATCCCGTCGTATTGGGGAGTTTCGGTAAATATTGGCAATATGGATCTCGCGGGGGCGGTGTCCGTTATACCTTCGGCGGGCGTCAATTCCTATTTCAGGGTGGATAATTTGACGCTTCGCGAAAGCGGCTCGTTTGACAGCGGGGCGATGCACCTTTACGCGCAAAACGGCGTTTGGGATATTTACGGCGGCGGGATTTCCGCGCCGAAATTGAGGGTCGGGCCGGGGGAAATGACTGTGAATCTCCGCGGGGAAAATCTGTTGGAAAATTTGCGCGTCGTTTCGATAGATTCAAATACCGGCGCTACTGTAAAAATGAACGTTTTTGCGGACAATATAATGCAAAATTTGGAATTTAACGCCAATAGCGTGATGGAGTTTTCAATATCCCGCGGCTCGCGGCTGATAATAAACAATTTTTCAACAAAAGATAACAACAACGTATGGCGGGCCGAAAATGCGGAAGCCGTATTTTACGGCTATTCTAACGGCTCGTTTTTCATAGGCGATTCCGACTATTGGATTGAGGACAACCGCCTATTCCGGCGGCGGACACTTATGTGACCCTTACCGCCTATGACGGCGAAGGCGGGCTTCTGTCGGGCGAGTGGTCGTTTGAGTGGAACGCGCAGCTCAACCTCAACGAGCTGGTTTTGACCGTCCCCGAACCCGCCGCGTTCGCCGCCGCGCTCGGGGCGTTTGCGCTCGCTTTCGCGCTTCGGGGAAGGGCAGGGCGCTGACCGAAGCTCTCGCGCGGCGCGGGGCGGTCGGGGAGATTCTCTTTAAATCCGGCGCGGGGGCGGAAGAACCCCCGCGTTTTTTTGCGCGCCGCGCGGTTTTTTGTGTTGCCCGCAGCGCGCTCGGGCGCAAAAATCGCGTCCCGTAAATGAACGAAGAATCGCAAAATAAAAAAGTGGTGCTCACCGCCGCGCAGCCGACGGGCAGGCTGCATCTCGGCAACTATCTCGGCGCGGTAAAGAACTGGGCGGAAATGTCCCAAGACTACGAATGTTATTTCGGGATAGCGGACATGCACGCCATGACCATTCCCTACGTCCCCGCGGAGCTCCGCAAAAACGTGTACGACTGCGCCGCCCAGTACATGGCGTGCGGGCTCGACCCGCAAAAGTGCAGCCTCTTCGTCCAGAGCGGCGTATACGGGCACGCGGATCTGGCGTGGATACTCGGGTGCCTCTGCCCGCTCGGGGCGCTCGAGCGCATGACGCAGTACAAGGACAAGGCGCGCAAGCACAGCGACGCGCTGAATTCGGGGCTGCTCTACTATCCCGTTTTGATGGCGAGCGACATTTTGATATACAACGCCGACCTCGTTCCCGTCGGCGAGGACCAGAAGCAGCATATCGAGCTCACCCGCGACCTCGCCCAAAAGTTCAACAACGCCTTTTCGCCGACTTTCACAATGCCCGAGCCGTTCATACCCGGGGCGGGGGCGCGCGTTATGTCCTTGCAGTCGCCCGACTCCAAGATGTCGAAGTCCGACCCCAACCAGAACGGCACTCTTTACATAACGGATTCCCCCGACGTTCTGCGCAAAAAGATAATGTCGGCGGTGACGGATTCCGAGGGCGGCGTGCGCTGCTCCAAGGACAAGCCGGGCGTCTCGAACCTCATGCAGATTATGGGCTCGCTGTCGGGACGTTCCATGGAGTCCATAGAGGCCGAATTCGAGGGCAGGGGATACGGGGATTTCAAAAAGGCCGTCGCGGACGTCGTGATAGCCGCCCTTGAACCCGTCCGCAGCCGCTACGCCGAGATTTGCGCCGACAAGTCCGCCGTCGAGGACGCCCTGCGCGCGGGCACCGAGATGGCTCAGAGGCGCGTCAACCGCACGATGTCGAAAGTCCGCAGAAAAGTCGGCTACCTCGATTTGCGCAAATGACAAATCTCTTATGAAAAGTCCGCAGAAAATTCCCGCGTGGCCGGTTTACGTCGCCGACGCGCTGATGTTCGCCGCGGTGTTCGCCGTGGCGCTCCCAAATCTCCATACAGGAGAGCCGCTTTCGGCGTCCTCCGTGTTTTGGTGCGCGCTGATGGTGCTCGGCGGGCTGCTGTTGTGCCTCGCGCCGTACTACATGTCGCTCAAAGACGCCGCGCGCGAGGAAAAGGCCGCCGCCGACGCGAAAGTCCAGGACGACCTGCGGATAATCTTCGACGAGCTCGCCGCCCTGCGCATGATGATTGCGGACATAGAAGAGCGCATGGAGCCGCTTCCGGAGCGTTTGCGGGCGGCGGCGGAGGCTACGGAAAAAATCCCGTCCCTCGCCTCGCGCGACGAGCTCGCAAAGCTCGCCTCCGACATGCGCGCCGCCGTAAGGGAAAAGCTGTCGCAGCTCGGCGAGTCCCTCGATTCCGCAGCGGCGGAAATCGAAACCTGCCGGAGCTCGCAGAAAGATTCAGACAAAATAGTCGCCGAGCTCTGCTCGGACGTCGCGATATTGAAGGATTTGCTTCCGGAGTCATCCGATTCGCTCGCCGACGAAATTTTTTCGCTGAAATCGCGCCTCGAAACCGTCGAGAGCGCGGCGGCCGCCTTCGCCGAAAATCCCGACCCGCGCGAGGAGCCCGCGGACGGCGAAGACGACGAAATTTTCGGCGAAGCGCCGTTCGGGCCCTCTGTTGCTCCGCGCGCCGACGGAATGCTCTCCCGCGCGCTCGCGGCCTCCGAAAATTCAAAGGGCTCCGTCGAAAAATTTATCTCAATATCCAGGACTGAATTCCCGCCATCCGAGGGGAATGCGCCCGCAGTTGCGCCTGAACCCGCGACGGTCGAGTCCGTGAAGCGCGAATTCGAAAAAATCGCCGACGGCATCGCTTTCGAGTCGGGCGAAGTTCCGCCCGCGCCGGACGTTCCCAAAACTTCCGGAGCCCCGTCGGGCGGCGAGCCTCCCGCGGAGCCGTCCGCCCAAAAGCCGGAGGGGGAAGCCGGTTTTTTTGAATCTTCGGATTCGCCTTCGGCCCGGGGCGAATCCCAGGGCGCGGAGCCGGAACCGCCGACGCTCTTCGAGCTTCCCGAGTCTCCCGCGAGGGCCCAAAAACCCGCGAAGGGCGATGCTTCCGTGACGGTAAACGCGCTCATAGGAATCGGCAACAAGCCGTATCTGCGCGGTTCCGGAGGCGGGCTTTCGCCCGACAGGGGGATCGCCATGGAGTATGTCGAGATAGGCAAATGGCGCCATGTGTTTGCCGACGCCGACGCCCCGATAGAATTTTCCGTCCTCAAAAACGACGAAATCCCGAGCGACGGCGGCGAGACATTTGTGCTGCGCCCGTCGGAAAGGCTCGAACTCAACCTTAGCTTCCCACTCTGAAAAATGCTGAGCGTAAGAATAATTCCGTGCCTCGACGTATGCGGCGGGCGCGTTGTCAAAGGCGTGAACTTCGTAAACCTCGTCGACGCCGGCGACCCCGTCGAGCAGGCGAAAGCCTACGAGCGCCAGGGCGCGGACGAGCTCGTGTTTCTCGACATCACCGCTTCCAGCGACAACCGTGCCATAATGCGCGACGTGGTGGAGCGCACTGCGGGCGAGTGCTTTATGCCGCTCACCGTCGGCGGCGGCCTGCGTACGCTCGAAGACATCAGGCTGATGCTCGGCGCGGGCGCGGACAAGGTATCGCTCAACACCTCCGCCGTGGCTGATCCCGAACTCGTATCCGCCGCCTCCGCCAAGTTCGGCAACCAGTGCATAGTCGTGGCGATAGACGCGAAGCGCGATGGCGGCGGCTGGAAAGTCTACACGCACGGCGGCCGCAACAAAACTCCGCTCGACGCCGTGGAATGGGCGCGGGAAATGCAGCGGCGCGGCGCGGGAGAAATCCTCTTGACCTCCATGGACTGCGACGGCACAAAAGACGGCTACGACATCGCCCTTACGAGGGCTGTCAGCGACGCCGTGACCATTCCCGTAATCGCCTCGGGAGGGGCTGGCAATTTGCGGCACCTCGTGGACGCCGTGAAGCTCGGCGGGGCGAGCGCTGTTTTGGCTGCGTCGATTTTCCATTTCGGGACGTACAGCATACAGCAGGCGAAGAACGCGATGAAGGCCGCCGGTCTCCCCGCCCGCGATTTGGCGCAATGATTTTGGCGAATAGCTCCGTTAGGGAAGCCGCCAAGACCGCTCGCGTATGTCGAATACGCCGCGCGAGGGAGTATTCAGGGAATAGTGGGGATAGCCCTATTGCAAAGCAATGGGCGTAAGGGGCGTAGCCCCTTCAATGGAAGCGGCGCTGCCGCCCTCTTCAATGGCCGGCCTGCCTTGTGCTCACATCGCGCCGGCGATGCCGTGGAAGTGCGCCCCGCTTGCCATTTAATATTATATCGGCGTTCCCTGTCGGCCACCGGCAGGGAATCGCCTTTCGCCGTTAGAATGAAATGCCGTATTGCATCCCGAGGACAAGGGCGTCGGAATATTTGCCGCCGCACGGGTTTAGCACAAATTGCACGTTCGGCTGCACGAAGGCAAACCTGTTTATCTGGTATTTGTAGTTGAGCTCAAATACCATTTCGTAGGAGTTTCTCTCCGAGGTCGTCAGCTTGTCGGAGTACTTGCCGTAGGCGACGCCGAAGCATATCACGTCGTCCGCGCGCGATTCGAACGGCGCGTTGAACAGCAGCCCGCCGTTCGCGAAGTACGGCATATAGGCGAGATTTTCATACGGGTCGTACTGGAAAACCCCCCACAGTATGATTCCGCGCAGGTCGCGATATTTCTCGCTTTCCCTTACGATGTAGTACGGCTCGCCCCTCTTTATGTAGCCCATGTTCCAGATCATGTAGTCCGCCTGGAAGTATATTGTGCAGTTGAACGGCGAGGACGCCATCGGGTTGTCGCGGTGCGGCGCGTTGTACCAGCTCGCGATGACGCCGGCGGATATGTTGCCGGGCGACTTTCCGCTGCCGTCGTGGTTTATGTTCCAGCCTATTTCGTAGTTGGAGTTCACCCCGTCGCCGTTGAACGACCAGTCGAGCCCGTGCATTCCGAGAGAGTCCTGACGCGCGGTGTTTATCTGGTAGACGCCCGCCTTAAAATACCTGCCTTCGGAGTCGGAAATCTGGGCCATCGCGCCCCAAGTCGAGCCGGGGTATGCCGAAAGCCGCGTCTGGTTGAACGCCCCTACGGGATTGCCGTCGAAGGCGTTGTTTTGGTACATCCAGTAGATGGGCTTTGTCATGAAGTTGTCGCCGGCGGCTATCCTGCCGAATTTGAGCATGATTTCGTATTCGCCGTCTAGTATCTCCGAATTGTACGACAGATAGAGCGACGACAGCAGCATCGACTGGCCGCCGTAGTTTTGCTGGACGTTGAAGGTGTTGCCGATGTATTCTCTGGTCAGAGAATTCCCGAAGCGCCACGACCACGCGTTTATGAGCTGCCAGCCTTTGAGCTCCGGAATTTGCGTGACCTCCGCGAGGTCTATGCCGTATCCGATGTGCACTGCCGAAGTGTTTGTCGCGCTCCTGTGGTTGCCTCCGACGGGATTCGATGCGAAGTTCCCGAGATAGGTTATCACGGGAACGAACCCGCGGTTTTCGAGCTTCCTGCGCATCCCGACCCAACCGCCCGAGAAGTGGGGGCCGTTGAACCATTCGTCGAAGGTGAGCTCCCAGAGGTATTTGTTTTTTATGACGTTGTCGTAGTACTGCGCCCCGTGGCTTACGGGCATTTCGCTGATGTCGTCGTACTCGACGCCGACGAAGTATTCGCGCTGAATGCCGAATGCCGCCGATGCCGCCAGAGACGCCGAAGCGAGAGCCAATAGTTTTTTCATAGTGTATCCTTGCTTTTTTTCGGTATTTTTTCTGTTTGCGCTGCGGATTGTCGGGTGTCTCTGTCCAGCGTGACAAGGGTTATTACGGGCGTGCACATGAAGCGCGCGGGAATGCGGCTTGTTCCGAGCCCGCGGGTGACGAAAATCGTCTTGCCGTCGCGGCGGTATTCGCCCTCTACGAGCTTGTCGCCCCTGAAAGTATTTGAAAACAGCGCGCCGATAAACGGCAGGCGCACCTGTCCTCCGTGCGTGTGCCCCGAAAAAGTCACCCCGACTTCGCTCGGAATTTCCCTGAACACGTCTGGAGTGTGGGAGAGGAATATCACCGGCGCGTTTTTCTCTATCCCCCCGAGCGCCTGCGAGTAGGAGTAATCCGCCGACAGGGGGTCGGCTATGCCGCTTACGTAGAAGTCGCCCTTCGGGGTTTTGACTTTTGCGTTGGAGTTTTCCAGAAGCTTTATTCCGGTTGAATTTATCATCTTGCGGATTTCGCCCGCGCCGTAAAGATAGTCGTGGTTGCCGAGGATCGCATAGGCGCCGAGCGGCGCCTTTATCTCGCCCAGATATCCGCCGAGCTTTTTGAGGTCCATCGCGCTCTGGTACCACCCGCCGTTTACGTAGTCGCCGACGAGCAGTACGATGTCGGGTTTGAGCGAGTTTATTTTGTCCACTATTTTGCGCACCCGCCTGTCCTCGAAAAACGGCATTCCGGCGTGGATGTCTCCGACGACGGCGACTTTCAATCCGTCGAGCTTGGAGTCCCAGTTTGGGATTTTAATCGGGACTTCCTCTACGTCGAGAATCATGTGGGGCTCGACTATGAACGCCCACGCCCAGAGACAGAATACGGGAACGAAGAGCGCAAGTTTTGCAAAAATATTCATCTCTCGTTGAATTTAGTAACCGTTCGGCAAAAAGTGTTCAATAGAAAAGCTCACAAAATTTGGAGAGGCGCGCCGTTTTGAAGGCTCAAGACATTGCCCGCTTTCGCCCGTTTACGATAAGGGCTTCGCCCATGCCGTATTTAATTCGTTCGGTCTCCCAACCGGCGGCGTTTTAGTCCGGACGGTTTTTGCGGCGGCGAGCCGCGAAGCTTTTGCCGCGGCGCTTCGGGCGGAGATGTTTGTCCGCTAAGCGCCGCGCGCGAGGTTTGGAATTTTAATGAGCTTTACGGTCTTATTCTGGGTGCGGTTTTATCGCAAGCTGATGAGACGATGGAATATCCCGTTCGGAGCGCGCCGATTGCCTTGCGCGGCGGAAAAATTTTTTGGCGGAAATTGCGCGGTCGAAACGCGGAGGAATTTTGTTTGGAAGGCAGACTGTCTGCCGCGTTTTTTCTCCGCATTCTGAATGAGTCGCTTTGGGCGCGGTAAGCGGGAAACGGGCAAAAGCGGAGTTCTTTCGCTCCAAACGGGAGAATGGCGCGCCGCGCGCGGGCGTGAAAATGGCGGGAATCTCTCGCGCGGGCAGGCCGCGAAAGCGGACTTTCTCGTGGCGGCCGGAATGTGTTGGAAAGCGCGGCGGGCGCAGCTGTGCGCAGGGCGCGGCGGGAGGTTAGATGGCTGCGGTATCCGTCCGGAATTTTTTGCGCGGAGATTAAAATGGCGGCGCGGGGGAATTTTTTTCTTGCCCCGCGCGCGAATTGTGCTTGACTGAAACTTTCAAATCAGGAGAGGTGGCGGAGTGGCCGATCGCGCTGGTTTGCTAAACCGGTGTAGGGGCTAATACCCCTACCGTGAGTTCGAATCTCATCCTCTCCGTGATTTGAAAATTCTTCCGCAAACGCGACGGCAGTTTGGCTTCGATCCGCTAAAACCGCGCGAAAGGGGATATAGCTCAGTTGGTTAGAGCATCTGTATCACACACAGGAGGTCCTCGGTTCGAGTCCGAGTATCCCCACCATTTGGCGAATGGGCGAACCGCGTTAAACATGGCGGTTCGCTTTTTTGCATTTTAAAGGCGGTAAATTATTTGAATGTAAAACCTGTTTAACGCCGGTTCGCGTTATCGCCTTAAGACCGTCCCGAAAATTGACCTAATTCGCTCTAAAAATCCGCGCTTTTTTCATTGGGGCGTTAAACGCATTTTTTCTTGTTTTATATTTTAATAAATATTAGTTATAGTTTATTTTATCTTTCAATCGTTGGAGTTGCAGAACCTTTGGCAAACCGGAAAGCTCGTATAAACTTCTGAAAGAGCATAGCGAAGTTTCTTCCTTCAATTTCATATTATTCAAATATTCCAATACATCATCTGACAAACTTTTTAATAAAAGAAGACGCCTTTGAAACATTGAAAATGGGATTTTGTTTTTCGCGCAATATTTCCGCATTGAAAGACCGGAAGATTCAAAGTTTATTTTGTTGCGCATAACACCCCGAATCCAATGGCGCTTTTGCGGCTGGCAATTAGCGCATTTTTTTTGCCCGGTGGAAATTTTAAACGGGCTTGTTATTTCCCAGTCGGGCGCGCTGCTGTGCGTGTTGAGCTTGAAGATTATATCGTATGAAGGTATCTTTTCGCGAAACTCTTCGCGTGAAAATATTTTTATGCACATCTGCCTCTTGAACCTCCCCTTTTTCGTCAGGCATTTTAATACAATCTTGTCAACGCAAAGCGACAATATTTCCCTCTTGTCTTCTTCGCTAAGATTTGCTTGTAATTCATAAAGATCTTCAAATGCGCTGTTTATTTTAGCATCGGAAATGTTCTTTCCGAGAGACATCAATTTTAGATCCTCTTCAAACTTAATGCGTTTAACCCTATTTTCTTCCAGCTCATTTCCAAGTTTTCTAATTTTGCCTTCAATATTCTCTTTCACAGCTTGATTCGCGTCAAAATTCGCCAAAAGCCCAAGCTGGGTATTTAGGTTTACATCAAGTTTTTTAAACTCTTTCTTTAAAATCTCTAATTTTGAGCGCGTCTGATTTATATATTCCGATTTATCATCTTCAAGACCCACGCCTTTAGCGTCATCCTTTAAAAAATACCCAATGCTCGCAAAAACGATAGGCTCTATTATATTTAACGGAATATGGGTTTTACAGTCGCAGCCCCCTCGCAAATGCTTTTTTCGGGTACAGGCGTAATAACGATAGATTTCACCTTTTCGGGCCTTTTTCCCAGACGACGCCACCGTCATATGCGCTCCGCACTCGCATCTTAGATATTTTTTTAAGGGAGTGAGTTAGATAAGACAGGAAGAAACGGAAATCTAAGTAGTATGATATGGTATAAAAATTCTTTTTAATGGAGCGTCAAGGATTTTCTTGACAGTTTTAGGGCGTTTTTCGTAAAAATCAGGTAATGAATAATATTGTTTATAGGTGTAAATTGCCTTTGACGACGCAACGCAAGTTGCGCGACCTCTTTCTTGCGGGCAGTACTGCCCGCGGCGCGGCTCGGGTTGTCGGCGTCAACCGCATGACCGGTATTTTATTTTTCCGAAAGCTGCGCGAGAAAATCGCCGCCGAGCGAATCGCGGAAGCGCAAAAAAAAAATCGGGGCGAAAAGCGACATTGTAGAAGTTGACGAATGTTATACGTCGGGCGGCAAAGGCGGGCGCAAGGTTGCGCGGCAGGGACGCGGGCTTATGGGCAAGCTTGCGTTTGCCGGAGCCATAGAGCGGCGCGGGCGGCGGGTGAGAATAGAGCGCATAAAGAGCGCGAGCCGCGAGAGTTTGACAAGCTTCATTGCGCGCAACGTCCGGCGCGGTTCAATCGTGCATACGGACAGTTTCAAGAGTTATCTGGACGTGCCTAAATACGGATATAAACATTGCCGTGTAAATCATTTTCTGACGTTCAAAGACAGCAAAAGCGGAGCTTGTACAAACCTTATTGAATCGGTATGGGCGCAAATGCGCCGCCATTGGAACCGCTTTTGCGGCGGTTTCCGCAACAATCTTAACCTATGGATTGCCGAGATTGAATGGAGAATAGAAAACAGTAAATGCTTGCCCAAGGCGCTTAAACGGATTTTAAGAAAGAGATAATGAAATACAAAACGTCTATAAGAATCAACATTTACCATTTAATTATATGTATTGTGTGGCTATTACTTGGAATAGCAATCGCATACATTTTTTACGAATTACAGCCTACAACAAAAATAGGTTTTTTGGGAATGAAGATAAAAAGAGACTTACAGCCATTCCCAGACTTTATAAAAGGTTTTTTGATTATATATTACATTAGCGGTTGTGTAATGTGGACGCTATACTGGAAGCTTTTTAATGAACACGAACGGCTAAGAATTGAAAAAGACGAGAAAAAAAAGCGCGATATAATCGCGCCTATTTTCTCGATTTAAAGATTGAAATTGCAATCAAACTTACCCCACCAACTATAATAGCGGTTCGCAAAGTTTTCGGTATTTGATTGGGAGTAGAATTTTTTTCATATTCCGCCATAGCAAGATATTTATCTACTTCATTTCTATCATTGAAGTAATCCCAAACCCCAACGCCGACAGCTACAACGCCAACAACAGCAGGATAAAACCACGCTACCCCAATAACCCAAATAATTTCATAGAACTATTTGCGCCCCTTTCTATTTGCCGGTTTTCTTGCGGCGGATTTTTTGGCCGGTTTTTTGGCCGAGTTTTTGATTTCGGACTTGGTGATTCTGCCGTATGCGTAGACTGTGAACTTGTATTGTTTAACGAGCTTCCGAGATTTCGGGAAATTCGCGGACATTTCCGCCGTATCGAACACGCGGACGAGGCCGGAACGCTTTTGAGGAACGCGGCGCGCCATAATCAGAACTTTCTCCCGAACTGTTTGAAGCCGGAAAATTTCAGCGAATAGTCCGACAATATGACAATTTTAGGTTTGTTTTGTTCGGCTTCGAGGGCGGCGCGGGCGGCTTTTTCGGCGGCGGCGGCTTCCTCTTTTGCTTTTGCGGCGGCTTTTAGCTCGTCGATATATTTTTTGTCGATTGCCATATTAGGATACCTTTCTGCGGAAAAAAGCCTTGCCGATTAGGGCGAGCGCGCCGCCTACGATAGCGGAGCCGCCCACGACGACGGGCGAGAGGTTTGGAGCGGCGGAATCGGTGACGCCCTTTACAAAGCTTGCGCCCGCGCATATGTCCTCAACGGTTTCGGTTTTGAGATTGCCGTTTTCGTCGTAGAGGTCTTGCATAGCCGCGCAACCGGAGAGCCAGAAGCCGCCGAGGAAGAGCGCGAACGCGACGAATATGAACGCCAATTCGTGCTTAGTTTTTTGAAGAAGTTTTATCATATTTAGCCCTTTGTTCTAATAGGTAAATTCGCTTGTCAAATTCGCGGAAAGTTTTCATTTCCGCCCAAATTTCCGCGCAGGTTTTGTTTAAGTTTTCGATTGCCTCCGAAAGCCGCGCGTCCGTGCTTTCGAGGCGCGAGAACCGCCCGTAGAGCCAGCCGAGCGCGGGGAATACCACGACGCTTATAATCTCCGCCCAAGTCACAAAGCATATATCGCAAATTTGACATAGTACGATGAGCCGCGAACGTCGAGAGTTGCGCCAGCCGTTCCGGCGTCGTTGGATTCCATATGCGATATGTATTCCGCTCGGAAAGTTTCCGAGTTGACCGCTGAATGCAAAGAAATATCCGTTGCGCCTACGCCGCTAACCGTCACAGTATTCTTTACCGCATAGCTTATGGGCAGAGTAGGCGGCCCGTTCACTACGTCGCCCGCATTGCCATAGTCAGTGATATGATTATGAGCAGGGACGGGAACGGCGGGATTGTTTGAGCCGCTTTTAGTGTTTGCGGCGGCGGAATCCGACGCGCCGCGCAAAGAGGCGTCGCGCAAGTCGGGGAGAGTTTCCGCGCCGAGAATCGTTTTTAAGCGGGGATATTTTGCGGCGTCGAAAGCGGAGCCGTCGCATTCGAGCCATCCGAAAGGAAGAGAGCCCACGAAAGCGCGGATTTCACCGGTGATTGCGCCGCCGGAGGGCGCGGGGAATATTTGCGGAAAGCCGTTCATTTAAAAAGGATATAGCCGAGTTTCACGTCGGAATTTATGCCGTTAAAAACGTACTGAGCGGAGCCGGAGAGCCCGATTTTTTCGTTGGGCATAAGGCGTATGCCGTGCGTTTGATAGTAAAGGCAAAATTCCATCGTAGAGGCCACTGGATAAGAGGAATTGCCTGCGAGAGAACCGTCCGCCGCGCCGCGTTTGAAACAGTAATCAATCATGGGAGCGTCGAAACTCGCAACCGCCGTTCCGCGGGAACCGCCGGAGACGTAAACAATATCGCTTCCGACGTTTTCGATAATCGCGTATCGGCGGATTGAATCCTCCGAGAGAATCGCGCCTTTCGTCGAATATCCGAAAGAACCGAACGGCGATGCGTTCGACGCCTCCGAGCTTTCAAACAGTCCGTATCGGTAAGGCACAAGGGGGACGTCGACGGTTTCGACAGTGCCGACGACTTGCGCGCTCTTGTCGTCCACGTCTCCGAATCCCGCCAAGAGGAGGACGGTTTCGGCGGCGTTCGTGTGGTTGAAGATTGAAACTTTGTTATAAGTAAATCCTCCGAGAACCTCCGCGACTTTCGGAAACGCGCGGCCTACCATATTGAGAAGCCAGCCGGAAGAGCCGTACTGAATGCCGCTTTTGACAAAGACTTCTTCGCCGTTGTCAAAAGACACGGCAAAGCCCGAATCCGGAATATCGACGGCAAGAAGCTTGTCGCCGTGAACGTCAATATCCGTCTGTCCCTTAGCGGGGACGACCCGCACAAATTCTTTTAATGAAAATTTCATTTCGCGTATTTTGTGAATAGGTAAACACAGCCGACGACCGCCGCCGCGCCGCCGACGAATTTCAAGAAACTCAAAAGGTTTTCCTGCGACGTTAGCGCGCTTTCCTGTTGGGAAACGCGGGCGTTATCCAAAAGGGCGGTAGTGCCCGAAAGCGCGAACTGATTCTGTTGAGCAGTCCACGAGGTGAGCAGAGAGGCGACTTCCTCAACCGCGCTTTTCACAACGTCGAAAGCCCCGCCGTCGGTGATATTGACAGTCGCGCCGTTATCGGCGGCTACGGCGTGACCGCCCGCTTTCTGCCCCGTGACAATTTCCGAATCCTGCGCGGTAATCGAATTGTCATAAGTCGTCTGCGAACTTTCCGAATCGCTGAATCCAAATGCGGAAGCCATAAGTCAAAGATACTTTTGATATCTAACGTTTGAAATTTCCCAACCGAAGCGGCGGGCGTTCCAAAGCATTCCCTTTCGGGGAGAATCAAACGCGATTGCGTCGCAATCCATTTCGCGCGCCTTGTCTTCAAGCCACTTGTAAACCGCCCCGCCGTCGGTGTCGGTTGAAACGGCAAGCGCGTTTATGAAGAAAACGCGCCTGCCGCCAACCGCAACAACCAAACAAAGAGCGATGCCGCAAGGCTCGCCGTCTTTATAGAATCCGATTTTGGCGCATTTCGCTACGGCTTCGGCGGCGTTGAAAGTCGCGTCGTTGAGCGGAAGAAGCTTTATAAATTGTTCAAACCCCTCAACCGACGAAATGGAACTTGCCCGAATCATTTTTTTCGGAGAACGACAAAGAGAACGAGAGCCAGAGCCGCGACGCCCGCGACCGCTCCGATAACGCCCGCCGCGCTCGACTTGTCGCCGAATTGGACGTTTTTTGAAGTGTCGGCAAATAGGCTTGCGGAACTGCTCGCCGAACTCGACGAAGACGGAGATATGCCCATAGGGAAAGCCATTACTTTATAACCTTTATTAACAGCAAGAGGAGGACGGCGCCGCCCCCGACGAGGAGGGCGGTTTTTACAATGCCGGCCGACCTTTCGCCGGCAATCGTCTTTTCGGCATTGGCCGTCTCATACGCGTTAAGCGTAGTTTCCTTAACCGCGCTCGAAATGTCCTGTACGCCCGTCATTACGTTTTGAGCCGTGTCCGTCGTAGAGGATAAGAATCCCAAACCGTCCGAGACGGTTTCGGTCACGCCGTCCCATATGCCGGTAAACCAGTCCATAGGTTAAAGACCCTTGTACTCTTCAAGCAGGAGGGTGAGCGCGCCCGCCGTCTTGGTGACGTATTCCAACTCGAACGAATTGGCCGCGCGCAAGTCGAGAATGTCGCTGAATCTGTCGGTTTCGTCAAACGGCACCGTAAGCCAATTCGCGATTACGTTGAGCCCGTGCATAAAGCAATAATCTTTATATTCGACGAGATTCCTGAACTCGCGAATAGTCAGGCCGTCAACCTTGACTTTCGCGCCGTCGATGCAACCCGCGCCGCCTATTGCGTGTATGCGCGTATAAGCCGTGCGTTGGAGCGTCGAAGTCATGGGGGAGCCCGCCGAATCGTTCGGCAAAGTCTGCGACGAGTGCCAAATCAAATTGGGCATTTTCGCGGGGATATTCGCGTCCGGAAGAACGATATACTCGCGCCCCACCTGAACATTGATTGCGCTCGACGCCGAAGACGTGATGTCAAATTCTACGGTAAACGATGTTGCGCCGCACTTGGGATACATATGCCATGCGAATATATCCTCACCGTTGGGAGTGCGGCGTTGCGGCTCCGCGAAGTATATTACAAGCCTTGCGGACTTGTCGCCTTCCGCGCTTCCAAAGCGCGTTTCAATCCCGTGCGCCTGATTTATCCCGATTAGGTATGAGGCCAGCGCATAATGCCTTATCTGCGTGCCGTTGACTTTGAGGCGGATATTTTTTATCCGCTTTTCGACCTCCGCCGCCGTCATAGCGGTAGTGCCGTCGGATATATCGAGCCATATCCCGTAATAAGTCGCGCCAAGCGGCAGATTGAGCGAGCCGGTGCCAGAGGGCTGAACGCCGTTCGGAGTGGGAAGATTCTGTTGAATACGCATAGTTTGAAACTTATAGTTAAAATTGCTATTTCGCGGAGGCGACGATGTCGCTTGCGACGTTGTATATTACCATTCCGGCGAATATTCCGAGGCCGGAAGCCAAGAGGATTTTCCAGTTTTTCATGTTAGCCCGCTATTTTGTCGTAGATTGAAATCGCGACATTATTTCCCCATTTCCGATAGGCGAAAGCCGCGCCCGCGCCCAGAAGCGCGGAAGTTATGAATGTCGAAATCAGAAGCTTTTTCATACGTTTATATGTACCCCTTTTTATTGAGAAGAATCAGCGCGTAGCCGCCTATGAATGCGCCCACCGCTGCCGTTATTATCGTTTGAACTTTCATACGCCCATATATTATATCAAAATTTTAACGCTAAATCGAAAGTTTTTGAATTTTTCCCGTCTCAAACGGTTTTTTGTGGATAAAGCAAAAACGCGGAAGCCGCGGCGAGAGAGAGAAAATTTCTTCGCCGGTTTCCTCTATTAAAATTCGCGCGTCCGACGCCGAACACCGAAAGACAAAGTAGGTATGATTGAGCGTCGCCTTTCGGGAAATGTTATCTTTTTGACAAGATAGGCGGACGGCTTCGCCAGCCGCCATCGCGCAAAGGCGCAATTCCTCATTCTCGCGCGTTTCTATTGCGCGTTTTTCGAGCCGTTCAAGCCGCCGAGCGTCGCGCTCACGCGCCGCCGCTTCTATTTGCCGGATACGCTCGACGACAGACAGGCGGGCGGGGTTTTCACACCCCGCGCCGCCCTTTACACAAAGAGCGGTTGACATTGTATGCCTCCGTCAATCGCCCTACTTACAACTAACTACCCTTTGACAAAAAATACTGTCTATTTCCTCAACCCTTATATCGAGATATTCCAGTTCGCCATACGAATAAGCCCGTAAATACTCCCCAGCAAGACGAGACCCGCGCGACAACTGCACATCTACAAAAAAAACGGCGTCAAAAGCAGCGCGGAGTTCCTTCCGAATACTCAACAGCACATCATAACTAAGCGTGCCCCTAAAAATTTTCAGCAAACGGAAAAGTTCGGAGTTAATCTTATTAAGTTTTTCTAAGTCTTTTTTCATTTGTCTAAGTAGTTTATTGTTAGTATTTGCACTACTTAGACCTTGCCCAGATTACCCCCCATTCATAAGCCAGACCCTTTTTAATTTTTTAAGCCGCACTGATGAACTATTGTACGAAATTGGCAAATTTGAATTGGCAATAGAAGATATATTAAACAAAACCCGCGAATATCGAATAGAGTACGAAATTTTAAAGCGCAGACTTGAGCGGCTAAAGGAGTTGTTATTGGAGTGGCAGAATCTTGATAGCCGTACAAAGTCAAATGAGACTAGCACTACGGGATACGCTGTAATAAAATTTGCAAACGGCTTTAAGACCAAAAGGCCGGTTCAGCTTGAAAGGCTTTTTATAGAATCTCCTAACTCCCAACAGCCCGAAAATAACGATCCCCTCCGCGATTGCATGGACAAACTCCGCTCAGCAGCAAACGCCGTCTCTATACAAAATTTTATAACTGATATTGAGAAATAAAAAGCCGCCCAATGGACGGCTTTTAACCTATTATTGTTTATTTACTTACCACCTAAACCCTACTGAAGCGTTGATGTTATTATTGAGCTCGGAAGAGCGGATTTCCGCATTGTAGTTAACCCCTACATTCCACGATTTTGTAAGCTGGTAGTTAATTCCTATGCCTGCGACCACTGAGCTTCTATCTGTTTCATATGCTCTGAAGTGACTACGCCCCCAACCCATCATTTCGAAGCTCATATCATATTCATTGTCAGCAAACTCGTAAGCATACATCACTCTGGCGGAGATGTAGAGGCTTTCTATTGGTTGCCATGCCCCTTCTATACCTACTACTCCCTTAACGTTTGTGTAGTCCTTGCTATCTACCGCAAAGTTGAAGCTGCCACCAGTCTCGGAGAAAGAATCCTGCATGTTGTAGGTTATCATTGCTCCGATAAAGGGTTTTATTGCCACTGTATCTAAGATGTTATATGTATACCTTATGGCAGTGAAGCCGCCGATGGCATTGCCATCCCAATCAGTATTTATTTCTCCCGCGCTATCATTGCGTTTAAGCGTATTCATCGCGTGTCCGTAATATACCTCAGTAAACCAGTCAAATTGGTCGTAGAAATTTCAATCTACATATGCTGTAACCGCAATTATATCAGATTCTGCCTTGCCTGCGGCATCGTTGTCAATTTTGGAGAACCATCCTCCGACACCGCCACCTATGAGCAGCCTACCAAGTTTTTTATCCGCGTTTACCATTCCACCGTAGGTCTGATAATCAAAATCTCACGATGAGTGCTTGGTTCCCGCAGTTCCAAACCGATTTATGCTTCTTACGCTCAATTCTATGTAATCAGATGAGGATTTTTGGAAACGCTCAGGGAGTTTACCTTGAATTTGGTCTTCAGTAGATACCCAAGTATCACGTATTCTACCCGCCCTAAAGAAACTGTCCAAGTAAATATCCTCAGCCAGTGCTATTAAAAATTTCATTTAAAAAATCCTCAAAGCATGGGGTATCATACTTAAAATAGGACATATTCTAGCACGCATGTTATTCGCTTTCGCAAGGCGTGTTGCCAGTAGTGCTCTCCATCTTCAGGAAGAACTTCCAATATACTCTCTGCATATTGAGACAGCTTTTTTAGGGAGTCAAAGCCACAAAGCGGATCGTAGTAAAATTTCCCGTCCGGAGAAAAATCTAATACATCAGTATTCCTGCCGCACTCATTAGCCCAAGTGCTTATTTTTCCCAAAGTGCCGTCGCCTTTAAAATCAAATACGATTAGTGCCATTTTTCGCTCTTTGTCATCTGCCTTATAGCGGATTAAGTCGCGCAAAAGCACATTGCAAGAAGTAGTCTTTCCGCTGCCTGTTGAGCCTATAAAAATCGTGTGCTTGCAAAGCACATCCTCTGAGATCTCCACAGCTCCGCCATTAAATCCAATTCTTGCGACTATATCGTCTTTCATAAAAAGACGTATAAAGCGCTAAAAACTTTATAGAATTTCTTAGCAGTAATATTACGCCAAAGTTTTCGTCATACCCGAATATAAATATTGAGGATACAAATTATTACCTCTTTGCGCAAGATGGAGAAGATACGGAAGAGGCCGAAAATAACTTGGCAAAACAAGGCTTAAGCGTGCATGTTTCTAAATTTTTTGCTCCCGAACACAATATTCCGCCAGTATATGCCAATAGGCCGATAGGCAAATATCCCGCAGCGCCTGTGCAAAACAAAACGGGAACTCTTGAACGGAAATATATCGGAATTAATGCAAATCCACAGAGTGGTAAATCTAAGAGCAATATGCCTATTTAAAAGCCACTTGCAAGGCAGGGTTTACAGAATATAAAACCGAATCAGGCGCTTAACCCTCCAATTTTGTACAGGCCACAGGATAATAATAAATTGCAAGACTTAAGCAATGCGGGCAATAGGAATCCTCCGCCCGGCGATAGTAATCATTCAAGACCAGGCAGTGCAGGGCAAGCTCCAAAAGCGCGTGGATTCCCCGAAAGGGATCATTATCCGCCACAAAATACTGGTGGAGCAACACAGCCTCCAAGTAATGCGATTGGAAGGTCAGATTCAAATGAAATAGATAAACCCCAAACTCAATCAGGCAAGGATTCCAGAAATAAGGCTCCAAAGGATCCTCCATCCCCGGACGATTTTTGGGACAGATAGAAAATTTCCAGTCAAGATAGGAGACGCAGCGAAGTCTCGCTTAGTGAGAAAACATGCTTCTGAAATCTTCAAAGGAGTTTGTCATTTCATAGTCAACACCTGATTCCAAAGCTTCAAAATGGCGTTTCCCACAATGTATCTTCATGCGTTGCTCAAGCGCAAGTTGTTCTTCAAATAGAACTCCTTTAGTTTCCAAAACAAAGAATAGCTTTTTTTGTTTATATTCATCCTCAACTAATACCGCCCAATCAGGATTGTATGTTCCAAGCGGCGTATTGATTTTGAACCAATCCGGCAGTTTGACGTAAAGCTTTACTTTGTCATTTTTCTCCATTTCTTCGGCAAACCGCGATTCGACCGCCGAATCGTAAACGACATAATCGTAAACGCTCTTTTTAGATTCCAGCATCTTGTCTAAGTAGGAGTTTAATTCCTCCGAATCAAGAAGTTCCTGGGCGTAATACGAACTTATCTTGTGGTACTTTACACCGTCCACAATCATAGCTTTCATTTTCAGCTTTATGATTTTTAGGACATCTTCAATAAACTGTTGCGGATTGCGCTTAAAATCGTCTATACGCTTGCTGCGGACAAGAATTTCAACGATTGTCTTGCGCTTGAGGCTTGTTTCGGACTGCAGGAAGGAGACAATATCGGGTAGCGCCAGTTTTTCTCCGTCATTGAATTCTATTGAGGTGCGCTCATTTTTTGTGGAAATCTCGCCTCTATTTATGTCAAGTCCCGCCTTTGAATACACAAACTGAGTGTCTTTTACGCGCAAAGACTTCATAATTTCTTCCGACGCGTCTCCTACGAGTTTTGCTGTGTCAAAATTTACGCTGTAAATAGTCTTATTTTTTATCTTATCCCAAAGTTCCTTAAATTCGGGATCAAGATAGACCTGTTTATTTACCGATACCTTGCGCCTATTGTCTTTATTTTTTATATTCAGCTTGCCGGCAACTTTGCGAACCATAGCGATAATTTGCGGACGAATATTTTCAAATTCCGGCGGTATGTTTAGGCAATTGTTTCTCAAGTCTTGTTTTAAGAATTCTGTGACTTTGTCTTTATTGTCTATATAGCCGTATTGTCGCAAGTGCGCATAGAGTTTTTCGGACTGTTCCAGTCCAAGATAAGAAACTTCGCCATTCTCTGCCTTTACGGAAAGCGACGCAAAGAAGCCTTTTTCAATTACACCAAACTTTATACCTTGTTCCGCCTCGATTTCCGTCTGCAATTTTTTTGCAAAATCCGCGTAAGATTCGTTCGCCATAATAGTGAGGATATTTACGTTGTCCTCAAAGACGCGTTCTCCGTCCTGATTTACAGCAATGCGCAAACCGCGACCTATCTCTTGGCGCTTTTTGAGAGTGGAATCCGTCTCGTTTAGCGTGCAAATTTGAAATACATTTGGGTTATCCCAGCCTTCGCGCAAGGCCGAATGCGAGAATATGAATTTCAGTTTGCAATCGAAGGACAATAGCCATTCTTTATCCTTCATAATCGTATTGAATGCTGATTCGTCCTCCTTGCGCGAACTTGTGTCTTTTAAAATGTCTTTTCCGGAAGAATCCTTTTTCTTGCCGTCTATTGAAAAGTATCCGTTGTGGACTTCCTGTGCCGATGTTATTAAATCTACCTCTTTAAAGAGCGTATTGAAGCGCGGCAAATTGGCGGCTTTCAAATATTCCTCCTCAAACATTTTCGCAAATTTCCCTTTTATGGGATTGCCGCTTTCATCGTAGCTTCTGTAATTGGCAACTCTGTCTATAAAAAATAGGCTTAGAACTTTAATTCCCTTGGGGCGCAGGCGCTTTTCCTTTTCCAGATGTTCTTCTATTGTCTTTCTGATTTGAACACGCTGGTAAAAGTCTCTATTTACTTCGCCGACGGCAGTACCGAGCATTATTTCTTCGCCGTTTGAGAGCCTTATGAAGGCATCTTCCGAAGTGTTTATTTCGGAAATATACAGATTTTTATAAAGGTCTCTGCCGCCCGATACGTCATACAAATCCTGTCCGCTCTTTACGGTTTTGGATTTGCGCTTTACGCCGCCGTCTTTTGCGAGCGTATCAAGCTCTATCTTTGCGCTTATTTTCCCGTCTTTGTTTGAAGTTGAGATTAGCCTTACATAAGGGGTGTTGTTGCCGTCGTGAACTTCTATGCCCGCAACTTCAATTTGCTTTACAAGCTTTTGCTCGTAGGCGTCTATCGAATCGAGCCTGTAAACCATGTTGAATTTTTCGACGTGCGTTGCCGAATAGCGCAACTTAAAGAGCGGATTTAGCGACTGTATCGCTTCCTTGCTCTTGGCGGTTGTATCCACACTTTGCGGCTCGTCTATAATTACAATCGGGTTTGTGGCCTGAATCAGGCTTATGGGTTTTTCCCAATTAAGCTTTTCGGTTTCTCTGTGAATTAGGTTTGCTTTTGTTTCTTTATCTTTATCGCCCTCAAATGATTTTCTAAACGCGTCTATGTTGATAATCATTACTTGCAGGCTGTTGGAAGATGCAAAGTTTCTTATCCGTGTTGGCTTTGAGGAGTCGTATACAAAGGGGTCGAAGGCAACGTTATCATAGAGGCTTCTAAAGTGCTCCGTCATTATAGATATGGATTTCCACACACCCTCTTTTATGGCTATTGACGGTACAACAATGATAAATTTAGAAAATCCGTATGTTTTGTTTAGTTCAAATATCGTGCGCAAATATACATATGTTTTGCCCGTTCCTGTCTCCATCTCCACGGTGAAATCGTAGGGGGCAGTCAACTTTTCTTTGGGCGAAGGCGATATGCAGTTGCGCAACTGTACTTCATTTAGGTTTTCCAGTAGTTTTTCTTCAGATATTGCCAAATTGTTGCCTACGGCGTCTTCCGTTATCAAGACGCCGTTTTGCCTACCCGACAAATCAAAAGAGCAAGTAGAGCTAAAACTCTCCTGGCCTTTAAAGAGGTCAACCACCGCCGCAATCGCGTCTAACTGATACCCCAAGTCTGCGCTAAACTTTAACTTCATCTAACCAATCTCTGCGTAGTCTTTGTTTGTTGCTATGAATTCTTATTATATGGATTAGAAAACATGCCTTCTCTTAAATTCTTACAACATTGTTTTCTATTCGTGCTGCAAGCTCTCCTATAAATTCTTCCTCTTTCCCGCGCTCATACAGGGTTGTCACATGGTGGTTAAGGTCGAAATGCGGGGGGTGAGAATCGAAAAACTCTTTTTCGCATATAAAAAATACTTCTTTCCCCAAACCCTGCGCAAACCCGCCCTCATAATATGCGCCGAGGTTCCCGTAAGTTAAATCACATACCACAAATTTAGACTTTCTAATTTGCACTAAAATTTCATCGTCAATCTTATTGTTGTGGAGAGTTCTGTCTATCCTTACAGGCTCAAATCCCGCTTGCGTTATCGCAGGAGCTATCAAATCATCGTAAAATTCGTCGAGATCGCGTTCTCCTTCTTCGTGGATTTTACCATTTTTAACAGTCCATCGTGGAGATTTGCCAAACTTCATTGCAACAAAGCCCATGTTTGAGTCTCCAATATAACCTTTATAATACTCTAACCCTTTGGGTGTAAAACGCGCATTTATAATTTCATTAAAATTTTTAGTACCTTTAATCTCTCTCCTTTCAAAAGTAAGTTTTATATATTCTTTTTGTTCCAAGTATTCCAATAACATCTTTAATTCGTCGAAAGATCCTATTCCCAATATATCTATAACTACATCCAAATCATTAACATAAAATTCTTTTATAGGGAAAAGAGAATATGTCTTGGAATTTGAGTATATAAATCGTAGTAATTTTTTTGGCATTTCAGATGGTAATATATGCTTTTTTAGCATATCGCCTATTGAAAAGTAATTTTTTGAATCATCTTTTTCATCATCTGCACACAAGGTAATTATATCATCAGGCGAACTTGCGTTTTGGTGATAGTAGAGCCATTCCGCTATAAAGTGCCAAACATGCAATTTATCAAAATCTTCGAAAGGGTAATCTTTTAAAGCTTTTGCAGTTATCCTATATCCAGCTTGGAAAAATTCATCAGGGCTTCCATGATACAAATCAAAACTTATAAATAAATCTCCATTAGAGTTTTTTTCAATATCGCACTTATAGCCTGATAGAGGACAGTGTTTAATTTCATCGCTCATAAATCACTAAATAGCTCTGATGTTTGTTCGGCCCATTTGGCGGAGGGTTTGGAGGATGTTGGTCTTTATGTTGTCGTCGGCAAAGGACGAATCGCGAAAAATAAAGGTGGTTGTCTCCAAACGGTATTTTTCAAGCTCGCGCTCCTCCTTTTTATCTGTGGATTCCTCTTTCGGGAATTGGGCGTCGTGGTAGGCTATCATTGCCTTGCAAAAGTCCATATCCAAGTCGTCGTCAAGGCAGGCGTAGATAGAGCCGTAGCCGATGTCGTACATATATTTGCCCGCAAGCTCAACTTTTTGATACGGCGTATTGAGCGTGACGCCAAGCTTTAAGAAAAGCTCGTAAAGCAAGTCTTGCTGCGAGCGGTCAAGCTTGATGTTGGACAAACTCCGTTGCAGGCTTTCCTCGCTTAAATTGTCGGGGTTGGAGTCCCAGGGAATAAAGTTTGAAGTGTCCAGCTTAAAGACTTTAAAGCCCAAGTCGGGCTTTTGTTTTGCGGGGGTACCCAAATTAAGCTCGCCTTGCGTGGATTTTTCAGACTCCGCATATTCGGCCTCGATTTTTCTGATTACCCTGCGTATGCGCTCCTTGCCGATTTCACAGATGTTTTTATAGCCCGCTTTAAAGGCCTCAGTGTCTTTGCCGCAAGGTTCGGGCAACTGCACCATAATAAATTGCCTGTTGCCGCCGTCTTCCTTGTTTAACTCCATTACCGCATGAGCAGTCGTCGCCGACCCCGAAAAGAAATCAAGTATGATGTCGTCAGAAGACAAATTACCAATTCTCAGTATATCTGATATTAGTTCAAATGGTTTGGGATTAGAGAAAATCCGGTTACCTAACAAAGTTTTTAATTCATTTGTTCCATTTCCACTGCTGTATTCTGGTTTATACAGAATAGATTTTGGTTTCTTAGATGGGATATCTCCTATTTCTGGTCTTTGTTTTTTAAAGATAGAAATACCATTTACAGAACGTGATACAATTACATTGTATGGTTCTCGTAAGAATTTACTCTTACTCCATCTCCAAGACATATCTTTATCATTCGTTCTTGGATATATCTCAATATCTTCACCTGATTCTCTAGAGATTAAACAACGATTATCTTGTGTAATGTACAACGGAAAATACAAATTTGGTCTTTTTTCCCGCGGAGCGTTTACACCTGTAGACTTTAAACTAGCACCAATCTTAAATGGACCATAATTATCTGTATCCCAGTCAGTTATTTCATCATCTTGAATCAATAAAGACCCAGGCTTCATACTATCTTTATTAAAAGCAAAACATAGAGTATACTCATGTGTTCCAGCAAAGGCAAATTCGTCTTGATTCCCTTTTAAGTTCATTATGGTAGGAAGTAGCCCCACAAAATTCTCCTCGCCGAAAATTTCGTCGCAAATTTTGCGGAGGTTTGAGACTTCGTGGTCGTCTATGGATATGAATATTACGCCGTCGTCGCGCAAGAGGTTGCGTGCAAGCTTAAGGCGCGGATACATCATATTCAGCCAATTAGTGTGGTATCTGCCGCTTGTTTCGGTATTGGTTGTAATGCGCCGCCCGGATTCGTTTATTTGGCCGGTGAGTTCAAGGTAGTTTTGGATATTGTCGGCGTAGTCGTCGGGATACACAAATTCTTTGCCCGTATTGTATGGGGGGTCTATGTATATCATTTTGATTTTGCCGAAATAGGACTTTTGCAAAAGTTTTAGAACTTCGAGGTTGTCGCCTTCGATATATAAATTTTTTGTATTGTCCCAATTTACGGACTCTTTGGGGGCGGGGCGGAGTGTGCCGCTTGACGGGGTTAGGGCGGATTTTATGGCTTTGCGCTTGTCAGGCCAAGTGAAGTTGTAGCGCTCGAGCTTGTCGGACAGGTTTTTGTCTTCTCCGATTAGAATGGCGAGCTTTTCGAGGTCAATTCCACTCTCCGAGACGACTTCCGGCGCGACTCCTTTTAGCGCCTCCATCACCGCCCGCCTATTCACCTCCACCAAATCCAAACTCTTTCCATCCATTTTTTGCATATGCTGCACCATAAAATTTTTCTTTTTGATGTTTCAATAATATAATTCATAATCTGTAAATACATCAAATTCAAATGGTCGTATTATATTTTCAGTTTTCTCTAGAATAGATCTATCTACAATATTAATTTTGCTTATAAGATCTTTGTAGCTTTTTGATAACCAATCCATGTTCCAAATTCTCATATTATTGTCTAATACGCAGTTACAAATAGGTGTTTGAGCGATAATCTTAGATATACTAGGAGAATTTATAAAAATCCTTTGTAACCATACCTCTAACCAAGATATATATGGAATTCGTTCGAA
>ENA-UOJG01000488-UOJG01000488.1-human-gut-metagenome-genome-assembly--contig:-C47-NODE-488-length-55282-cov-17.031307_pt1 | contig 55282 bp, 85 predicted proteins | sample MGYA00242340_ERZ723887 | MGnify/ENA metagenome assembly ERZ723887 | reverse complement strand
TTCCGTCAACTGTTACGAGATTCTTACAGGTAAGTTGTTTAAAATCGGAGAATCTCAATCCGCAATAGCAGCAGAAGAGAAATGCGTCCAGTATGTGCCGGCTGTTGTTCTTCCTGTCCGGCAGTTTAAGTCTTTCTAGCTTTTCCAAGTCGGCGGGCATCAGGAAGTTATGTTCCTTCTTCTCCCTCTTGATCTTGAATTTACGGAAAGGATATGCCTCCTGTAATATATAGCCTTCATTAATCGCCTCATTCACCAAGGTACGAAGTATTCTCATGTGTTTCCCTACCGTGTTTACTTTCAATCCCTTGTTACGCAAGAATGCGTCAAACTCCTTTAGAAACGTATAATTGATGTCCGTGAACTCTATCACGTTCCGAAATTCCTTCAATGTGGCTACTGTGCCCAGCATGTTATCCTTGGTTCCTGGTTTCCTATCGGAATTCACTATAACCTGTTGGGCGAACTTAAGAAACGAAACCACGGGTTTTACCCCCTTCCTTACAGCTTCCTTCAATGTGGATAAGTTAGATTCAAGACCTCTCTTCCAATAGCTTAACTCTATAGCCTGTAATTCCAATATATGCTCATATAGCATTGCATTAAGTTCTTGCGACTGCGGATGGTTGATTACTTGGGCACCATCCTTACTCCAACATTCCGGCTTTAGATAGACATTGGTTTTAAAGTATACCTTCCTCTGATTCAGATAGGCTTCTATTTGTACAAGGGCTGTCCCCTGTCGGTTTAACTTGTTTTGCCGGTTATAAACTAAACGATATCTGATCTTCTCTAACATACTCAACTTTTTGTTTTTAAAGTTAAAAAAATTCTTCTGCATTTACAAAATAAACCACAAAAATTGTTCTGGGGGGACTGATAGGGATAAATCAAATGTTAGGGGATAAAGGATCTCCAACCTCATTTGCATCAGCAACTGAGGTTGGATATTATACTATTGATGACAGATTAACTGGCGGAGATACTCCTAACGGTCATAGGGCATGGGGAGGATTATTGGTTTTTGGGTCTCTGTTTATAACTCAAATATACATTCCGATGAATGATAATGTTTTTTATATAAGACAAAAATTAGGAGATAATTGGGGAAAATGGGCAAAATACGAAGGCGCTTTTGTATAGAAATTATAACTTAAGATCTTACATTTTGTACTTCTGGGGGGACTGATAGGGATAAATGATACATGGTACAGAAAGAGATCTGATAGTATTACTGATTTTAATGAAGCTAATAAAACTGGATATATACTTCTCCAACATGTCCAATCAATGGATAATAAACCAAATACACCAAGTAATTATGGATATTTGGATACTATTTTTGTTAAAGATGGCTACATCAGGCAGACTTATACAGATTTGCAGAGCAGATTTTTTGTTCGATCATCTAATAACGGGATTTGGACTAATTGGGAACAAATGCAGACAACATAGTATTAAAAATAAGCTAGATTTTAATGAGATAAAACGGATGGGTGCCGGTCCACACCCGTCCGCTCCTCATGTTACTAAAGAATTATAGTATTTCTAGACTTTCAGCATCATCCAGATTCTCATCAACTATATTCATGGATAAAGACAGGTCAACCCCAGTAGTATCCAAAAACAAAGCACTTACACGAAATGAAGCTGTGTTTGTCTTACTCCGAACGAAGAGATGATCATTTTTTCGTTTGAACTCTATTTCAGAAATTATACTACCGTTGACTTTCCTTATGATATAGGAGTTACCAGTCTTACTATTAATAAAGAACAGACCTGTAGAACCACCCCAATATACATACAATATCATACCGATATAGGCGTTAGATGAACTCGCTAGGCGAACGACACATACTTCTTGAACGGAGTCTTTATTGCAAACCAATATAGGAGAAAGAACGCCTTTTCTCAAGAGCCCTTTACTTCCTAAATTAGCAATCGGCATCAGTTCTTCCAGAAGCACAAATTTATGATCATGATGTTACAATTTGTTACATAGTTGCTACATCAGTCAAAGTTAAACCATTCAAAACGCTTGCAGGATGTTCTTCTACCGTAATTGAAGGAATATTTATATATTTGCTAGCTCCTATAATTGATACACAATAATTTATGTTATTTAAAGTATTGTTATGTATGTATAAATTGTAATCAGAATCCTCTTTAACAAACATGTTGCCGTTTCCAGACATAGAGCATTTATGCCCTCCTTTCTTTACCGGGTAATATACTGCTAAGTCGATTTTTTTAAAATATCCATTTTCGTATACCGTAACCGTTAGTAAAGTATATAAATATTGTTTTAATTTCGTAGGCTTAATGCAAATAACAGGCCCTTCGCCAACGTATGCTATACACATATTCATGGATGCTAATCCTTTTGTTTCATTTGTTGCAAGTGGAAGAAGTCCTTCCAGTACTGAGGCATTGGCTTTCAACGCCTCACTTAATTCCATCTTTTCCATAATATTTTTTATTTACCAGTTTCCAAATTGTTTTTCTTATAATCCTGCCATGAGTCGGCGAGCTGCCCCACCGAAGCGGAAGTGTAGAGGTCAAGTATATGAATCTCGTCATCGGCAAGCTCCACAAGCTCGTTCCGATAGATCTTCTCCGCAAGCACGTGCGCCGGAAGACCGGGCACGTTCCTGTAAATGCCGTCAGCAATATCCTTACGGATATCCGCTATCACCATATCCTGTCTGTCTATCCCCGTGAACAGGGGAAATTTTGTAAAATCAACTTTCATAATATTCTTAATTAAATACTGTTATCCGCAATAAAACATAACCCAATAATTGCCCATACATTTAACGAATCCGGACGCATAATCCAGATCAATGGAGGACATCTCTTTTCCTCCGGGGGCAGGCAGGATGCGCCCGCCTGTCAGTCTTACCCCGCCGCTCATACGTTTGAAGTATATGGTATGTCCCGGAACATCCGGAGGAAGTGTCACTTCTATATTACCCGTATTAATAAACATCACATTGTCATCATTGTTATTCAGGGAAGTGCTGACGGATATGTTCCTCCAGTTCCCCACTATGCCATGAAGAGACACATAACTGTCATTGTTCGGATGAAGGAAAATGTTACCCCCCTCCACGAACAGAGGAATGCTCAGGGTCTTGATGTGCATCCCGATCATGGCATCCGGACTCTGTATGTCAATTCCGGCATCATACGATATCCCTTCGATTGTGACAAATTTCGTGTTCCCTCCGATTTTTACACGTGCAAATGTCCTTTCGTTATAAAACTCTATCTGTCCGGCGGATAGGTTGAAACCGACATGGGAATCCGTCCCCTCATAAAGAGTTTTTGAGGACAACATACCGGAATCTATGGAAAACGGACCGATACGTCCGCTATCCGCCGTGATTTTTCCGCTGATATCCACATTGACCGCCCTGATACCGTCCGCATCAATCATGGACGCCTTGATCTTCTCGGTCAGCAACAGCTTGGTGGCGATAAAAGTCCAGCTCTGTGCTACCTCCCAGTATTTTATTTTTCCCGAAGCCACATTCTGTTTGGGGGTTTCCGTCGATACCGACGTATGCGAACGGATGCACAGGTACAGCAGGTTGTCATAAAGTACAATGTCGTAAAACTGCTGCCCTTGCTTGCCCTCCAGGTAAGACACAGACGCCTCCCATACACGCATACGCATGCGCGCCCCCTTATCTCCCTTGTCACCTTTTGGAGCAAAACTGACCTGTCCGGTTCTAGTCACCAACGGCATATCACCTCCTTATTCCTTGGTTGTGATGGTCCATGCCACGTTGCCTCCTGCCTGCTGGCACATGTCCCAAGTACACGTGCCGGAAGTGGCTGCTGTACCGGAAGTAGACGGGTTAAGGACTACTCCTGCACTGTCCATGAACACGAAATAGAAAGTCATGTCCTTGTACTTGGTGGTACTTCCACGCTTGACCAGAATGGGCTTATAGACCACCGTGTCACCACTTTCCCGGATGGTCTCGTCCTCGGGCGTGGGATTCAGGATCAAATCAAACGGATCGGACGCATCCATTACGGACTGCGTGTCCTGACCGATGAGCTTGCCGCCCTGGTACACCTCCGCCTTGAACACACCTGTCGTGTCAACCATATCGTTGGTGACGGTCAATGTCTGTGTGGTCTTTCCGCTCAGCACGCTCCACGCACCGTTGACCTGGTTGTACCACTTGTACGCCAGTCCGGTAGTGATCTCGTCACTGCCCATGCGCGCTACGGCTTTCAGAATGCAGTTCTGCCCTTTGTCCCGAAGGGTAAAATACTTGTTGTCACCGGCAATGATCGTCACATGCTTTTGGTTTCCGACCCCCTTGGTAATGGGGATGCTATAGACGAACTGGACGGTGTCGCTGGTATTCCCAACGGTCACGGTGGCTTCACCCTTGATGGTACAAGAGGCCGCTCCGCTCGCCTTGACCAGATTCTTGACGATCTGCAATCCGTAGTAATCCGTCGTACCGGGCTGGTAAGGGATAAACTTGAAATGTCCCGTCTCACCGCCAAACGTGTTGGTGGAGACATTGCCCGAGAACTTGATCTCGACATCATTGAAATACCATTTCATGGAGGAAGGAACCACCAGCCCTTCCGCCACCCGCGAAGAGGTGAGAATGAAGGACAAGACGGGCTTGAGCGAAGCGAAATCCGGTGCGATGTTCGTCGGCGCGGACGCTTCGCCCATATACTCCTGATACAGATCTCCCTGGTTACACTGGATGGCAGGCATGTATACGCCGCCCTTTTGCGAAAATATGACCTGTCCGGTCGCGCTGGCCAAACTCATGACGCTCCTCCTTCCCCGGTCGTTTCCGTACTATCCGTGCCTTCGGAGCTTTCGGTGTTGTCCTCCCCCCAAGAGGCAGGTGTGAATACTTCGACGGGATGGTCCGTACCGTCTATCTCTTCTTTCGCCGCCTGCGGGGTCAGGCAGACGCCGCCCGCTTCCTTGGCCCTGTCAAATACCGTGTCGCCGGGGAAACGTGCCACGTCCGCCTGCCACAATAATACATTGCCATCCGCTGTCCTGTTGCGGATATCGGTCAGATGCAACCGGTCGGCAACCTCCTTCGTTACTTTAATGTAAAATGCCATAATTCTATTGTTTTTAATGTTATCCAAATTTTCTTACTACTACCGCCTTGCCCCCCTGTGTGAGCACCTTGCCGCCTTGTGTCAGCGCCACGTAAGGGCCTCTGTCCTCCACCTCCAGCTTTAACATCATACCGTTGCTGAAAGGTATCCTGGGAGAGTATCCGTCGGCAACCTTGGCATATCCGGCATCTCCGCTCTTCTTGACGTACCAGTGACAGTTAAATATGGCGGATGGATTCGGGATAACCCCCATGGTATCCCGAATGACGGGTCTGGGAAAGATGGCGTAAGTCCCATCCGGAACACCCGTAGGTACACCCTCCCAGTCGGCTTCAATCTTCGGAATCCTGCGGCGTATCACCGTAGAGACTGCCGGGTCCGATGTGCCCGGGGTTGATGCCGGAGTCCCGGAAGCCGCATAGGTGGCCTTGCAGACAATCGTGATGTCATCACCTATATAATTGCGGTCAATCTTATATACATTCTTGTTCAGTGATACAAACTCCCAGTCGTTGTCACCCGCTCCTGTGGTTATCGCCTCCAGCGCTCCCGTAGACAACAGACGGTACCAAAAGAACTTGCATTTGCCCGTAGCCGTCACGTCCGTGTCGCCTACCATCAGTTTAGCCGTGATGGTCTGTGCGGTGATGTCACGCACCGGGTTCCAGTCCAGCGTGGACGGGCTGTCTATCGTCAATACGGGGATCGCATCCGTACCGTCAACCGCGCGGACAAGACAGCTCATCTGAAAAGTAAACAGCTGTCCGGTACGTGTGTCGGCATATTCCGCGTAAAACTCCAGCGTGACGGGTTTTAGGACGGTGACATTTTTTTTCATTGTGATCTGTCCCTTGCTGTCACCGGACTCCGTAATGCTGTAGCCTGTGTTTGTCGATGTGATAAGTGTGCGTGTGGTTCCGATGCGCTCGTACCACTTCATGTTGGTCAGCCTGGAGTTGACCGCCCCGATTTTAGTCACCGCTTCCGGATCGGTGGCGTTGCACCGCGGAAACAGGACCAGCGGTGTCAGCGTATAGTCCGGAGTGTATTCAGCTTTGTCAGCCTGGTAGACCTGCATGTCCGGCACGCTGCCCACCACCTCGATGTTACAACTGGTTTGTAACAGCCGGTAGTTGATTTCTATTTTTCGTTGCTTTGTTGCCATTGTATAAAACCATTTTAAAATGTTACAAAATTCTCCGCCACTTCAAACTGCTGCCCGTCACGCAATAACGCCTGTGCTTTAAACGTACACACCCGCATGTTGGTATAATTCGGTCCGAGATCATCTATCGTCAGAGGAAGATTTTTCCCGGTGCCGGCACGCTTCACCGCCCATGCGTTATCTTCTGATACATTCCCGGTATCACGCGTCCAGCTCACATCAGCGTCAAGTATATGATCTGTCACGTCACGGTTGTACAGCTTGCCGGTAATATATAACGTTGTGGAAAAAGTCTCGATATCAAAATACCACCCCTTTGTGCTGCCGATCTCTATCGTAAATTCCGGGTTCCCTTCCAGCATCGCCCATCCGGCCGCCGCATATTGCGGTTCGTCGGCTGTTCCCGTCATCAGGCACTTCCATTTGCAGCCGTAGTGCCAAACCGTGTCCGCCCGCTCCTGCGTATTGGTGTAAGGATTGTCAGAGGACGCGACTTCGGCCGACCAAAAGCCACGGTCCACCAGTTCCTGTACGGGCAGTCCCTGCCAGTCCACCCGGTAAAGTTCACCGAAGATGCCGGCACGGGCGAATATGTACGAGTGCTTATAGTTGACGGGGAGATTGTCAAACAAATCCAAATTGGGCAAACGCCCCAATATCATGTAATAGTTGTTCTGTTCCAAGACAGGCTTCGTTACTCCTTCCAGCCAGACAAGACATTTATCCGTGGTGGCGGACAAATACCAGTAGCTTTGCCTGTCCTCATTGAAGGCGTTTCCTCTTCTGGTAATGATCGTCAACTCTGTGGGAGGATAGTTTTTACCGCCCGGCACCTCACTGTCCGGGTATGACAACACCGAGATGGAGTTGGCCGGGACATTCTTGGACAGCACGCGCATCCACGAGGCGTAATACTCCCCCGTTGAAAAGAGGTTGTTTACAATCCCGTACACTATATCACCCTCTTGGAATGCGGTGAAGTCATTCTCCCAGCGCTTGCGCAATTTCAGGGTATAAGTTCCGTCGCTCTCTAAAGCCACGGACTCAATGACTCCGTTCTCGGAATATGAGGTGTCGCCTTCCTGTGCGTTCAGACGGTTATAGATGATTTCCTTGAACACTGCGGAGCCGCGTACCTCAAGACGCTCGAACTGACCGCGCCCGTCAGGATAGATACCGGCACCTTTACCGGCAATCATGGAGTCGATGAACTTGCCGAACTTCAATAAGAAATTTGTTCCGTCCGCTTGATCCTTACGAAGGAAGTATTTGGAAAGTTCCTCTATATTTGCACTTCCCGATATGGCAACAACCCGGTCTTTATTGGTCCTTATGTAAATAGAAGGATTCTTATCATCATTATGTATGTATATCTCACCCTCATTCAACCCTTCCAATCGCTTTTCAAATGATGGGGATATTTCCGGTATAATCGGATTTCCTTCTGCATCCGTTTCCGAACCGTACCACAATATCTTTATAGGATGATTTCTAGCCATGATTACACATAATTTTCATTAACAAAAGCAGCTTGCGCCTTCTTGTATTTTAACACATCGTCCTCTTCAGGATTAGTTAGCAAAAATGCTATACCTGAAGAAGAAGTTGCGATCTCAGTTTTGCCTCCGATCCCGGCAATATCGTTTTCTCTAGGGCGTAAAGTCACTTTATATATAAACATCTGTTTTTTACCTATTGTATCAAGCTTTTCCGGGACAGAATCCCCTTCCCGTACATACAAATTACCGTCTATGTTGACGTGAGAAAGGCAAAGTAACTTATTTATGAACTCCGCTATATAATACGGAACACCACGACTTGTCCCAAATACAAAATCAAATGTCTTATAAGGAAGAGAATACATTTCTATTATCTCCTGCTTCTGGTTCACGAACTGTTCGTTCTCAACTTTTAAATCCACCCCATCCGGTTTGAATCCTCCTATTATTCTGAACTGAAATATCTGCTGAACATCATCAATCCAGAATATATTATCAAATGCAGAATTATTATCCTTATGGGAATATTCAATCAATATAGAATCACCTATATTCTCACACACACAGAATTCCTCACATTCCTTATCGCCTATAGTTACTGTATATATCCCCTCCGAAGGAGATAATGAGGCATAATACATCTTAACGCTTTCATTAACATCATAAGTGAGCAGTGCTATTGACGAGGAGATATTGCCAATCTTATCATTCAAAGAAGCCAAAGGTATTTCACCGTTATCGCAGAAAATTTGCAGCAAAATGTTGTCTGACAAGGAAAATACTTGTCTGAAACATCCTGCATTTGAATATTTATATTTCAGCGGTTTGAAGAATAACGGGCAAACATCTCCGATTGATATCATGGTCTTTTCGTTAGTTTCTAGCAGCTTGCGACTTCACAAGCTTTCATTGCAAATATAATAATTAAAAATTGAATCTTTATAAAGAATTAGAATTTTTCACAATCAAAGTTACCTTTGAACTTTGTGATTTTGTAAAATTGTAATCAGCCTGCTGATAATATCCCTGTATAACCTTGCCTTGATGTTCAAATTCAACAATTCCTGTAAGATCTTCCGGAAGCTCTACATCCGAAGTTTCAAATTCTACTTCCGCCACAGTAAACATCCTTTTTGAAAGAATTATATCCCTGCTTTCCCCCATTCCATCAATACCCACATCACTATTACCATCTGAAGACGCAAAAGTAAGCATCTCAACAGATGAACCGATATATGCTTCATTGGCCAAAACCATAGAAGAAGGAGAAAACATGGCATTGAACATTGTGTCAGGGCTGAGAACGCCACCCATAAGATAATCCCTGTTCAATATATACTTAAGTCCAGACGAATCAGATTTCACCCCTACCATAAATAAATCAGTGTCACTTTCGTTGTCTGTAGTATCTTCACCTATCTTGTCAGCAAGGAACTCTATGCCGTATGCGTCCGCACGGTATGGAGATATCATTTCAAGGCTATTGTCCGTCATGGTCACGCCTGTGGTATATTCATTCGTAAAACGAAACTCATCCTTACCATTAGCCGTGTCGTAATCCTGTTTGTCAAAGCCTATCCGTATGCGCGAATACACCAATGCGGAATTAACCTTCATCTCGTAATCGGATAAATCATCTATTTTTTTGACAACATCATCCGAGAAGTATTTGCCTCTGTGCCGGAAAGTTATCGTATTGCCGGATATGTCATAAGCGTATCCGAACACATAACTCATCCAACTTGCAAATTTGGTGAAGGATGTATATATTTTGGCTCCCGGAATCTTACGAGCTGATTCAGCCGCCAAGAGCATACAATTATCAAGCCTTCCGTCACCCATGCTTTCTATTACCCCCGTCAATCCGTCTTTTCCCCCGTTAATGCTTTTGAGTAGTCTGTTGAGCAACGTGCCGGGATTTACAACATCCATCTCAACAGGATTTATTCTGTTTTTCCATGATATCGTAACACGACTTTTTGAATCCACGGGATAAAGGGCAGCAAGGTTAGGACCAGACTGTTCCCTCCCTGACTGCACTTTGCAAAGGAGCACAAGCTTCTCTCCTTTAGCTAAGAATATATCATGATGTGCTGAATATTCTTTTTCTATAAGACCGGTGGAATACGTTTCATAGAATACCTCACTGATTGTTTCCAATGTCTTTTTATCCGTGCCAATTTTAGCTAGCCGGAAACGTACCCCGTTAGTCCAGCCCCATGGCGATATGATATTATAGCTTATCCAAAATTTAAAATCAATATCAACAGACAAATTGATGCTTTTTACGGCATATATCAGAGTGCCATCATCTTTACGTTCATCCAACACCTCCGTCCCATTATCATTTAGATAATACTCCGTAATACTTATATATGACTGATCCGATATCTCCGTGGCATTGCCTATATTAATGTCAGTTGCCTCTGTATATAATGACATGGGAAGCCACCTTTCAGCAAAATCCATTGACACAAAATTATCTTGATCCGGAATCTCCCCTACTCCTCCATTGTATATGTCACCTGTAGGAATCCATTTTGCCGATTCTGAAAGTTCAAGCCCGTCATAAACAAGAGGAATGGGGCTTTTCACCTCTTCAACAGGATATTCATATTGGGTTCCCCTTTTAGCCTTTATCATGGACGCCACGCTATCATCCACGGCATTAATCTGTAAAATACAACCATTATCCTGCAATGTAGAGAAATTGAGAGCGCAACTAAACCGTTCATTATACAACCAACTGTTATTTCTTGTACTTATTATTATTGAAGCGGAAGCATTCAGATAATCTTCATCATATTGTTTTAACAGCAATATTCTAGCATCCCCAGCAAAAGAAAATTTGTTAGAAAAAGTACGGATAACACCGTCATAGTCATTTCTCTTGAAGCTAGCCTTCACCTCGTCCCAATTCTCAAGATCATCAGTAACCCTGTACCTCAGACCATTTATTAACAATTCACAGCGGTAGAACATTTCTTATCCATTAATTTGCCGTTTGTAAAATAATGCTTATTTTTGTTGTGACAATGTAATTTTCATATAATCAAAGTTTTTTTGTTTTTAGGACTGTGAAGTCTGATTATTTTAAATGTGTTTGTGTACCCGGTAAGCGTACCGGGTTTTTAGTTATCCTTATGCAAATATAGTTATATTTTTATCTCATATAATCATTTTATTATAATTTCTTAAATCAAACTTGCCTACTGTCTTTTTACCAGTACACACTATCAGTTTAAGATGCTTGCCATATATGCATTCAAATCTATTATTTTGTTCTTCCATTTTTTTGAGTATATTTTCTAATTTATCTAATGTTGTCATGGTCTTTTTATTTATGTTGCGAATCGCAACGTTAACGGGCATAAAATTACTCTAAACCTACCGCCCGGATTGACGGTAGGGCATCATAAATGTGAACGTTGGTAAACCTCCATACAGCATTTACGCTTCTTTTATATATGTGGCAAAATAATATTAGTCCTTATAGAAGAAACTCTCACCGGGCTTCCTCGTAAGCCTGTAACATAAGTACAGACAAATAAATACTATTGTTATCTCTATCATAATTTTGGATATAGTTGTGGCTGTCGGGCATTGAAACCGACTGCTGATAATTATGTAATAGTATTACGCGGCTGGATTCAGCTCACCTTTTATCTGCTTGATGGCTTTCTTCACGTTCCAATCATTTTCATATAGAGCAATGATGAAACGCACACCTTTGGTAGTCCATACCGTATATACACTTGTTCCTGTCGAACCGTCCGAGCGTGTGTACGTCTGTGAACGGGTAGAATGCATCCCCCATGTAGAATAAGGTGCATGTAATATCCACTGTCCGCTTTGCCGGTAAATGATTCCGATTTCTTTCAGCTTCTTGTGCAGCTTTTCAGCATCCATTCCTATCTGCTTGGCGGCTTGTGTGCTCGTCTGCGTATTCACACTCTGCAAGTGGTTGTCGTAGTAACTGACTTTTGGTGCGGCTTTCTTGATTTCCTCTGTCTGAATCTCGATGGTGACTTGCTGTTGTTCGGCTTGGGCTTCAAGCTGCTTTAACCGTTCCTCTCTCTTGGCGAGGGTAGCTTGTGCGATGGTTAGAGCACGTGCCATGATTTCTTCGGGAGTGTCGTCAGATTTAGTTGCGATATAGCCGCCAGTCTTGCGGATGGTCTTTAGAATTTCCTTAACTCCTTTCTTAAATTCTTTTGCGATTGGCTTACGGCTTTGCATGAGGACTTCGTATAAGCCATCTTCGGTTAAGAACCAAACTTGCTGATTTCCACCGGGGGTCGGAAGATTGTTCCGAACCTTTTCATCGTCATCAACAAGGTTTACTAATTTGTTTACGCTACTTTGGTCATACTCGATACACTCTGCCACTTCTTTGGCAAGGAACAACGGATTTTCGGCAGTTCCGTAAACTGTAAACTTGTGCCCAAGCAACTCTGTTTCGCTTAGGACTTGAATCGGATGTTTTGACATAACAAAAAAAATGCACCTACTACGAGCTGTCAAAACATCCATAGGATTATTTTGGGGACGTTTCCGTTACCCCACTCGGTAGGTGCAATATCTTATTATAATATTACTTTTTATATGTCTTGGCAAAAAAATAACTCCAATGATTGAAGCCATAGGAGTTTGCCGCCCCTATGAATGTTTTGACGTTGCAAAGTAAAGCATAATTTTTGATATGGCAAAGAAAAAAGCAGAAAATATTTGCGCAAATGTGAATTATAAATTACCTTTGTAACATGAAAGTTAGAAACGTCATAGCATATAAGCACTATTTCATCGATTTTGTGAAGTCCCTTTCCGAAAAGATGCAGGATAAGGTGGTGAAAACAATACAATATGTCGAAACGCTTCAAATTGTCCCGGAAAAATACTTGAAGCATATTGAAGGGAGAAAGGGACTTTATGAAATCAGAGTAAAATTTGCGAGTGACATCATACGTGTTTTTTGCTTCTTTGACGGTGAAAAAATGGTTATCCTATTAAGCGGATTTCAAAAAAAGACGCAAAAGACACCGAAGAAAGAGATAGACCGGGCTGTCAGGCTCATGCAAGAATACTTTAATGAAAAGGAAAAAGAAAGGAAATGATTATGGAAACTTACACTTTGAATGATATTAAAAAAGAAGTTTACGGAGAAATCGGCACTCCGCGCCGCGACAAGATTGAATCCGAACTTTCCAACCTGCGTGTCGGGCTTCAAATACGCAATGCCCGTGAAGCAAGAAAAATGACACAAAGCGAGCTTGCAGGGAAGATAGGAAAAGAACGGTCTTTTATCTCTAAAGTTGAAAGGGAGGGTAGTAATCTTACCCTTTCCACGCTTTATGATATTGTAACGAAAGGGCTTGGGGGAAAACTTGATATACAAGTTCAACTTTGAAAAACTGCGAGGAGACAAGATTGATAAAATAGAACCTTTAAAATGATAAACGTTTATGTTACGAGTAGTAGATGTAGATTACATTAAAGATTACGAGCTTCTTGTGACATTCAGTGACAAAAGCAGAAAAAGAGTGGACTTGAAGCCATATCTTATCGGAGAAGTCTTTGGAGAGCTGTTGGACAAAAGCAAGTTTACCCAGTACGGGCTTACACGCACCACAATCGAGTGGGCGAACGGTGCGGACTTGGCTCCTGAGTTCTTGTACGAAATAGGAACTATAGCCTGCTGAATATCAGAAATGAAGAAGATTGATACAAACAAGTTGATTAACTCGGAAAATTTTTTGACTGCCAAATACGGTGCTACCGACACTGAAAGCCGTAGGGAATTTGAAGAAAAAGTATGTGCATATTATTACGGTGTAATTTTACGTGATAGACGCAAGGAGCTGAAAATGACACAAAGTGAACTCGCGGAAAAAACAGGAACAGCAAGAAGCTATATCTCCCGTATTGAGCGTGGAGATACAGACATGCAGCTATCCAGCTTCTTTCGTATCGTTCATGCCCTGAAGATGGATTTTGCACTTTTACGTGGATAATATACCAAAAGTCAAATTTAATTAATATAATTCGTTTGAGGATTTGGATAAACTATTAAAACTGAAGTAATATGGGATTATTAGATTTTTTCAAAGGAAAGACAATCAAAGAAACAGCCGAATTTGACAAAATTATTAATGATATTGATAAACAAAAACCAACAGATGAAAAAGGGTCTTCCAATTTTCACTCAACTTCGCAAGTTATACATCAAAACAAGATGGATTCTTTAAATATTGATAAGGATACTATAGACAAAATTCTTTTTATCAAGGCTTTTGTTCCACAAAGTTCTATTTTATTGGGACATCAATCTAAAGAAATTATTAAGGAAAAATTAAATTCTATTAAAGAAGTTGTTGTAGATATTTACAATCATAGAACAACATTTGATGATATTTATATAACAGATGAATTACATGACATAAGGCATTTTGTTGAAAAACAAAATTTATGTGATATAAGTCTATATGATAAAGAAGGATTTATTTCAAAATTACTTTTGCACCTTGACATTGTAAGATTTAAATATGTCTATGAATCCAGATTTATTCGATCTATCGGTGAATTTACTACTCATAATATCACTGATATAGATTGGAAACTGGACGCGTTAAATGTATTTATAACCACAGACAAAGAAATAAGGGATAGTATAATAGCTGATAATACACATAAACTTGTAAAATTAGAGGCTGAAAAGAAAGGAATTGAGAAAAAACAAGCAGAGGAAAGGTGCTTAGCTAGAGAACAACAAGAAATCGAAGAAGCCAAACAGAAATTGATTGAGAGCAATCGTAAAAAGGAGATAAAGGCCAAGGCAAAAAAACAACTTGAATTGCAAAGCAAAATAGAAAGTTATGAATTATACGGTGATATTTTATATCAAGGCAAGATGTACACGGTAAAATCCAAAACAGATATTGAGAACTTTCTAAAACAGATAAACGATGGGACTATTTGATTTTCTGAAACACAAGGAACTTACGGAAATAGCACTTTTAAAGAGAGATCTTGAAGTAGCAAAAGAAAAAGAGGAAAGGCTTTCTTCCGAAATTACAAATCTTCAATCACAATGTGAAGAGCTTTCCAAATATAAAGACATTGCTAATATAGAAGAAGAAAAAGAAAAAACACTTTCATTTATTAATGAGCAAAATTTAAAATTTGAACAAGACCGACAGCAGCATATAAATGAAATAGCCTCTTTAGAAAGCAAGATTGCTTCCTCCACCGAAGAATTGAAACAAAGAAAGTCACAAATTATAGAATTAGATGAAACTATACTTTTGCAAGAATATGGCTTATATTCCCCTATCTATGATTTTGCAAATTTAGAACAGTATAAAGGTCGTTTGGATACTATTAGGACAGAACAGAAAAACATGATATTGAATAAGACTGCCGCCACCTGCTCACACATTTGGACTGTAAACGGAAGTGAGGCACAAGGCCGTGCTATGACAAATCAAAACATCAAACAAATCATAAGATGTTTCAATGACGAGTGCGATATTCTTATCAGCAAAGTGAAATTCAACAATGTAACTGCCTATAAAGAAAAAATATATAAATCTGCTGACGTTCTGAATAAAATGAATACAAAAAACGCAGTTTCATTATCTTCTAATTATATAGAGCTCAAAGTTCAAGAGCTTCAACTTGCTTATGAATATGCAATGAAGAAACAACAGGAAAAAGAGGAGCAACGAAATATTCGCGAACAAATGCGTGAGGAAGCACGTTTACAAAAAGAAATAGAAGAAGCAAGAAAAGACATAGAGAAAGAACAAAGACACTATACCAATGCACTTATAAAACTCAACAAACAAATTGAGTCCTGCAACGAATTGGAAAGAGAAGTTTTATTAGAGAAAAAAGAAGAAATAGAAAAACATCTTTCTGATTTGGATATAGCAATAAAAGATATTGACTATAGAGAAGCCAATAAAAGAGCCGGATATGTATATGTCATATCAAATATAGGCTCTTTTGGAGAAAATATATATAAAATAGGGATGACACGTCGTTTGGATCCAATGGAGCGAGTAGATGAGTTGGGCGATGCTTCTGTTCCATTTAAATTCGATGTTCACGCAATGATTTTCTCAGATGACGCGCCTACTTTAGAAGCATCTTTACATCATGCTTTTGAAAATAAGAAAGTAAATATGATAAATGGACGTAGAGAATTTTTCAGGGTGACTCTTGATGAAATAGAGAACGTCGTAAAAGCAAACTATGATAAAACTGTTGAATTTATAAAAATTCCACAGGCTGAACAATATAGAGAATCACAAAAGCTTATAGAGCGGTTAAATCAAATTAAATAATTTCATCCATACAATTTTCGTACCGTGCTCCTTTACACGGGGAAAAAGAAAGTCGCCAGCCAAATGATGCAATATTGTGGAACTCTACACCAAATGACCGACGGCTTAATATCTTATGTAGACAGAGCTCCACCAATGTCCTCATTTATTTTCTGCCACTAAATTACTTAAAAAAAATGCATCATATAGACAAAATAGTAAATTTAACAAAACCGCACAAACCAGCCTTCAAATCACTTCCTCTTTCGGTTCAATTCCTCTATTTCATCGCATGTCTGCCTAACAAGACAGGCGTAAGATCCGGCGGTCCATTCTTTCAGATTGATATGCATCTTATTATATTTTCCAATAGCGACAACTTCATTTATAAACCCCCGTTTTGTAGGCTTCTCCTTCGGTTCCTCATTCTTTTCCTTACTTATCTTATCCAAATCATATTGTGCACGGGATTTTAACGCGGATATTCTAGCATTCATGGCCATTACATCAGCTTTCTTGCACGAATAACCTATCTTCATCAGAATATCACGCACCTCATCATACATTTTCAACTTCATCATGTTCTCACATGCCTTCATGCACTCCACGGTCATTGCGAGATTCATACGTTCATTACAATTCAATATCTCAGAGAACAACTGTTTGCTCCCGACAATTTCTATATAGTCATTGATAATTTTTGCCGATGCAGCCCCTTTGTCCTCATCGTCAAATTCAATAGTATTGCTATCATTGGTATAAATCTCTATAAAAACGGACAAGGGAAGTTCATATATGTCACTTGTATACCTCATAATCAGATACTTTTTGAAAATTGATGATAATTGTTTTCTCTTATCGCCTTGGCTAATTTTGCAAATCCTATCTGCTGTGATTTCTCCAGATGCCCTATCTTTTTCTCCAGTTCGCTATAATCATTAACTATTGATACAGGAGGAAGATTGTTTTCGCTTCTATATGCCATAAGACCATCAAAATCATTTGCATGAGCCTTTATCCTGTCCATATCCACTGCATAAGGTATAACCTTCGCACCTTTAGGGATGTCAACCAAAGTAGGGACAGACGGAGTAATATACGCTCCTTTTTCAGTAACGATTGTTTCAGGAACACCACCATCACCCACTACAGCCAATCCGCCTTTATGCGAATCAGTACCCTTGGCATACTTAGGTATAGGTTGTGATGCTATCACAGCTATTTGCGCAGCCCCCATAGCCGCCGCAATACCAGCAAGTACGAAATTAGGCAACGCCTTCGCTACAGCCAAAGCCGTTGCAATAGTAGCCTGTATGATGCTATTGGCTTTATCCCATCTTGCCTGTTTTTGTTGCAATTGAGCTTTCTTCTTCTCCAATTCTTCATTTTTTCGTGCTGTTTTATCCTCAGCGGCACGTTTACGGGCCTCCGCTTCTTCCGAACTGATAGCACCTGTTTCTTCAAGACGCTCAATCCTTGCCAGTTCTTGTTCCCCCGCTTCCTCATTGGCTTCCTGCTCCTCTTCAATTTTGGATATGCGGTTCTCGTATATGTTCTGCATCATGGAATTCAAACCGTCAGAGATTTTAGCCAAACTTCCTAAAACAAGCTTAAGCCTTTCTCCATTTGACATATTAGCCCACATATCAGAAAAAGAACCACCTGCCTCTTGGGCTTTTTTGGCCAAATCTCCAAGCACATCATTAATCCCTGAGAAGAAATCTGCAACCCCGCTTTGTTCGGAAGGAAAGGAATCTGTAATGTTTTTCAAAGCATCCGCCCAATCCTCTACTTGTTTCTTCCCTTTTTCAGCTTCATTAGACGCCTCATCATTCAATAACGAACCAAAATCCGCGCGCAGCTTTTGGAGTTTCAGCCTTAATTCCTCTATCTTCTCCTGTGGGATGGTACCGGTTGCCTCCGCCACTTTCAATTCAGCCTCGGCTGCTGATATCTGAGCCAAAAGCATTTCTTTATTATATTTTATCGTGAGTTTATAAAGGGCCTCCTTATATTTCTCTTCACTCATCTCGCCTTTCAGGTGGCTTTTTTCAAGCTCGTTCTGCTGTTCAGCAAGCCCTACCACAAATGCCTCCGCCTGCCGTGAAGCAGAATTCTCCATTCTTTTGATATCTTCATATGTCTGCCTGTTCAGCTCGTCTATGCGCTTTTTCTCGTATTTGTCCCTTACTGCCTGAAGATTCTCATAATTCCCCTTCATGGCGTTTATCTCAGCCTCTTCATCCAAATCTATCATTCGCATTCTCAACTCACGTTGCTCTTCGCTTCCCTCTTTGACTGCTTCTAATGTTATCTGTAACTTTTTCTTCTCCTGACTCAGATAGAAATCGATCTCTTTATTGGCAAGTTCTTCCTGCATCTTCTCAGCAAGGTTTTTACGGGTTTCATTTTCTTTCTCACTATTTCCTTTCACCTCTGCTATACGTTGCGTATAATTCAACCGAATACTCGCAAGTTCTTTTTCTAGACCTTCATCCATTAACTCCAATCTGCTCTGCTGATACGCCTTATCGATTCTAAGTTGTTCTTTACGTTGCTTCTCCAATTCCTTTTTTTGCTTGTCTGTTAAAGTCGTAGACGTTCCAGATGCATCATCAATAGAATTTGATATTTCCCTGATATCCGCAATCTGTTTTTCCAAAGAAGTCACTTTAGTTACTTTATCCAGATATTCATTCCAAGTTCTTGTCTGTTCTTTACCGAATTCGGCATTTGTCTTTTCCAATCCCAACGCCTGTTTGAAGAATGAAGCATCTTCCATATCTTTCCATAATTGCTGGTTCTCATTATAGAATTTATTCCTTAAAGACTGTTGCTTTGATAACTCCTGTTCAAGAACGGCAATTCTTTCATTTTTGGCTTTTTCCAACGCTGTCGTTTCGTCATCCCCAGCTTTTATATATTCATCTTTCAAACGGTTTATGGCAATAATCTCAGATTTTATGGATTCCTCCGCATAAGGGGATGCTGCTCTCTTGGCTGTTTCAACTTGCTTATCTGCAAGTTGTTCCGCACTCATTAGCCATTCATTTATTTTGCGTATGCCATTTGTTGCCATGTCGATAAAATCCTTCATGGCTCCGGTATTGTCCATTATAGTCAGCATCAAAGATTCCCAGGCTGATGATAAGTTATACAATGCGCCTTGTACATTGTTCCCCATAGTATCGGCCATTTTATTCAAGTCATCTTCCACTCCTGTAATCTGGTCACGGAGAGGAACGATCTTGTCTGATGCGGTCAGAAAGGCGTTAAAAGCTGCCACACTTCGTTTATCGGTCATTTCCAGTGTGGAATTCAGATCAATCCCTTGTTCTTTTAATCTTTTCAATCCGTCAACCAATTCCGGTAATGTCTTAACTGGTCCACCAAGAGCTTGTGCTAATTTACCACTGCCATCAGCCAAATTCAGTAATATATTCCGGGTGGCTGTAGCCGACATGGAAGCATCAAATCCTGCGTCTGCCAGTTTGCCCAATAAGGCCAATGTGTCTTCTATTGTGAAGTTGAAGGCCTTGGCAACAGGTCCGACGATGGGCATTGCTGTCTGAAGGTAGGAAAAGGAAAGGGCGCTCTTGGTTGTTGCGACAGCCATTGCGGATACGTACCGTTCCGTTTCTTCCGTATCAGCCCCGAACATACGTAGAGCCGCACCAGCCAAAGCAGCAGCTTCCGGCAATTCAGCACCAGTAGCCTGGGCAAATTTCAGCACTCCCTCGGTCATATCAAGTATCTCTGTCTTGGAAAAGCCTAATTTGGATAATTCTATTTGCAGGTTGGTCGCTTCTGAGGCGGTGTATTTTGTCGCTTCTCCCAAACGCCTAGCATCTGCTGTCAAGTCTTTTATCTCTCCTTTGGTCGTACCCAATATGGCTGCGAGCTTACTGTTTGCAGCTTCAAAGTCAATTGCCGTATTAATCCCCTGTTTAAATGCTCCTATTAGCTTCTGAATTCCTGTAATAACTGCTTGGGCTCCGACAAAGCCCTTGATCATTGAACCCACATTAGAAGCGACCTGTCTGGTTCCACCAGCAATACTAGTCTTGATTATTCCTCCAAACCCTTTTGCGACAATACCAAAGTTTTTCATTGAATCATTGCCGTTCTTCAATTCCACTATTGCCAGTTTTATCTGCTCCTTGTAATCGCCGACTGTCATTTTCGCCTGCACATACGCATCGCGATTCCTTTTTATATAATTAGTGTTCTGATTTATTGCCGAATTCAATTGCTGACGTATCTTCCCTTCTTTATCTTCCGCATCTGTCAAATCCTTCACAGCCTGACGTAATTGCTTATTTACGGCTTCAGCTTCAGCAATTGAATGGACTTCTTGTTTTGAAAGCTGTATCGCCTGTTCTGTAGTCAGTTTTTGTTTTTTCTGTTCCTGATCCAGTAGTTTTTGCTGGCGTAGACGCTCTGTCTGCGCCTTCTCAAGTTTCAATTCAGCTTCAGCATTAAGTTTCTTTGCTTTTGCGTCCTCTTGCGCATTATTTACCGCCTGTTTGGTTACTTCATTAACTTGCTTAAGTGATTCCTTGTATTTTTGTTGCAAGTCGGCAAGTTTATTCTGGGTATCATGTAGTTTTTTTACTGTCTGCTCGTATTCCTTGCTTTTTTTATCCAATTCCGACAAATTTCCAGGACTTGCATTGATTTGAATCGCCAGTTTCGAAGCAAAATCCGCATAACTATTGGATGTTCTCTTAAAATCATCATCCAATGTTTTCAAATCCTTAGAAAGTTTTTCAAGCTTTGTAAATATACTGGACGAGATTTCATCCGTGATTTTAAATTCTGCTCCTGCCATACTACTTTTCGTAAGTTTTGGGTGATACATGACTTCATGCACCTTCTAAGAGCAAAGATAGTGATTAATTCATTATTAGAAAGATAAGAAAATAAAAAAGAGAAGCAAAACCTTCTCTTTTTTCAATAAATATTCTCTCTAAAGTGAAAATATTAATCAATCACCATGTAACAACATCTTCTATTTCTCCATTCCTTACAGTACATCTATAATGGGTACGGACCATAGCTCCAAAACTATTTTGCGAGTCAACATAGGATTGAATTATAATTGATCCATCAGAGTTTATTTTATATTTTGTTTCATCATCAAATTCATCTGCAAATTTCGCAGATGATGGAGATTTTAATATTTTTTTTATACCGTTCTTAGCATCTCTGAACGCCTGCGAAACTACATAAGAATTATTATTAGAACTTTCCCTTTTATTAACTCTAAAATAACCACCAGTATACAATAATAAAACAGTAATTAAAGAAATAAAAATAATTACACTTTTTGCATAAGTTCCTTTAGAAAGATTTATCAATAGATTATCTTTTAAAAAACGCATAATAACAGCCCTGCCCATAAACAAGACTATAGCAGTTGCTAATAAAAAAACAACAGTTCCTATTGTCATATCATACTTTTTTTATATAGTTATAATAATTTGGTTATTTTCAGCAAAGTAATATACTTTTAAAATCAAATCAAAACATTACGACATATTTATTTGTAATTTAGAATATTGTCTAAATAAATTACAAACATAGCGTTTCAATCTTTATGTTTAAATTTCACCTTCTCACTTCTTTTCCCAGTGCATACAATCAGTTTGAGATGTTTGCCGTATATCCGTTCAAGTCTATTATTTTGTTCTTCCATTTTTTGAAGTATAATTTCAAGTTTATCTATTGTTTTCATAGTCTTTTAAATTATGTTGCGAATCACAACGTTAACGGGCGTAAATACTCCACCCTACCGCCCAGATTGACGGTAGGGTATCATAAATGTGAACGTTGGTAAACCTCCATACAGCATTTACGCTTCTTTATATATGTGGCAAAATAATATTAGTTCTTATAGAAGAAGCTATCTTCGGGCTTCCTCGTAAGCCTGTAGCTTAGGTACAGGCAAACAAATACTATTGTTATCTCTATCATAATTTTGGGTATAGTTGGGCTATCCGAGTGTTACCCGGATAAACAAGTTACTGATAATGTTATATTTAGGCTGCTACCTTAGAATTGTATAGTTCAAGTATGAACCTTTTCCCTGCCTCCGTCCAGTACATATGTTGTCTGGTCTTGATATTACCTAGGCTGTCGGTATATGCGTGCGGCCGATGCACAGTATATCCTTTATCCCGGTATTTGGAATAGAGATAGTACACTCCGCTTTCCTTATATTGTATTCCCCATTGGCAAAGGAGTTTGTTTAGCTTGATGTCAGATATACCGATGCAGGAAGCTATCATGTTAACGGTAAGATAGCCTTTGGAGGAAAGGACCTTGTTGCAGTATTCTACTTTCGGGGCTGCTTGGCGTAGCTGTTCTTCTTGTAATGCGTTCTGGTGTTCAAGACGCTGTTTTTCCTCCCGTTCGCTCTTTAACTGTGTAGCCAGACTGATAACCAAGTCTGGATTATTAATCATTTGTTCAAGTGTTGGCTGTGTGGCGGTCATGCCGTATTGAAGCAACTCTTTGATACGCTTATTACACCATATAGCGAATGATGGAGATAACCAACGGGCAAATTCCAATGCAACATCTTCGTGAAGCCATGTGCCTTGTTCGTTATTACCACCTTTAACTACTTGAATTAGTGCCGATATGGGAATATGCATATCGGCTGAAAGTGCTTCTGTGAACTCGGTAGTAGCTTTCAATCTAAGCCAATCCCCTACTAATTTACCAAACGGCTTTGCCATTTCTGTGGCATTTACCATAACACTATCGCCTTTCTGAAAGGTAATAGGACTTCCGTTGTATTGGAAGATTTGATTTTCATTCAACTGTCGCATAATAATGAAAATTAAAAGTTAATAAATAAAGAAAGCAGAGAATTTCTCCAACTTGCGACAGTTCCATATCGGCTTTGGGGCGAATATGTACGGAGAAACCTCTGCTTATATTTTAAGCAATACTTCAATATCGGGCATAAAAAATTCCCAATCCGAATATGATAATAAAACTGTCGCACTGCAAAGTTACAACATTTTTTCAAACAAACAAATAATGAAAATATATTTTTCATTGTTATTTTCACACACATAATATCCATCTTTCTAATGACTTTCAACACGCCACAATATGCCTTACCTGTAATTTCTGCAATTTGCAGTGAACTTATTGTTCTTTTTTCGCCATTTTCCCCATCAATAGGTACTAACTTATTAAAATTTTCCATATCTTTGCGATATAAGATTAATATTGTTCCCCGTTGGCGGCTCAGTCACTTCCGCCTTCGGGGATTTATTTTGACTGATTGTAGCAGGTGGGGAATCGAACCTCATTGTGCCATTATTCACTCCTGCTTTCCTCCCTTATACTATCCACGCTTGGAATCGTATAAAAAGAAAGTTCCGTAATAGGTGCAAGCTACTACGGAACAGTCATATATAAACTCCAATAGGAGAATATTTAATCAACATCAAGTAACGCCTTGCACTTGTTACATATACAAAGGTAAATGATGTTTTTATCTTATACAATGGTATGAATATTAAACAAAAGACAATATCAATTAATAGTAATACTAAGTAACGCATAGTAATATATAGTAACGCAATTATTAAATATTACATTCACAATTTAGACAAAATCTAAATTACAACATAAATGATAGTTTTGTTTTTCAATTAAAAAATAAATATCTTTTCGCACAAGACATTTGAGGAAAAATCAATATTTACATTGGGAGAACATTGGGATATTTTCGGTAATACAATTTAGTCAATGTAGATTTAAGGCTGTTATAGTCTTTGATAAAGCCTAAATCTATCCATTGAGCTATCTGTAATTCTAACTCATATAATTCGCGGATTTTATCTTCATCGCCAATCTTATTACGCATTTCTGATTCATGTTTGCCATAAACTATGATGTTTAGAGACTTGGCTAAGTCCTTAATCTTTTTCTGGAATATATCCCCAGGGAGTATTGAACAAACGGCACGACACATAGCAGGATAAGCATCTCCAGCTAAATTACGGTATTGAATCATCTCATCATATACGAAGCGTATTACCTTTACTTCAAAGCGAGGATTAATCCACATGGCAAATTTGGTAAATAAGAAAGGATGCATCCATACTTCTTCTTTAGGTCTGCCAGCTTTACCCTTCTCTTTAACCTTACTCTTCTTAACTACCTGATTATCAATTTTAGGGGAATTTTCCCCTAAACCATTTTCACGTTCTTCAGCTATGAGCGCTTCTATAAAATCTCCAGTTCTTTTAGCCAAAAGAAACTCATCCATTTTTCTTTGTTCATTTCCTTTTACTGAATTCCATTGACGTAACAAGTCCCCACCGTCAAAATAGCCATCTTTTGTTCTCTGACTAACTGTAAATTCACCCATTGGGCGAATCATGATTTGATTCGTTTTCATGTCTTTTCGTTCACAAGATGTTCCGTACATCTTAATACGGGATATAAAAAATGCGGCAACCGATATAGAGGAGTCGGCCACCGCATCATATCCATTACTCTTAATGAATATATAATATCTTTCTATGCGAAACCTCTATCTATCGCTGTTGCTAAATTAATAAATAATACGGGAAACGCCAAAATAATAGAATGATAAAAATCACCATTTTACGGAAATATGAATTCTACAAACTCACCCGACCAGTTTTCACCTTCACGACAGAACTTATACACATCTCCAACCTTGTATAATATATAAACACATTCATCCATAACAGCAGCCTTCTCTGCGATTGAACGCATATGTTCCATCTCCCTCATTGATTTATTTCCTTGACACAAGCAGTTTTTCATAATTCGCACCTCCTTATAAATTTATCAATAGAGGGCATAAGCCTGTACGTAACATAATGCCTCCTTGCTTTGGAGCTTACCTTGAAAATTTTATAGCCATATTTCTTCTCAATATCAGAACCAAAAGAAACGCCATAGCTGGCAATCCTTATACCATTTGATATTGGTATTGCCGTGATGGAACTATAAAAATCTCCACGTATGATAAGGTTTGGAGTATTGTTCCCTCTTGCAGAAAAACCCAGATATGAAGGTTTCGGTTTCTGTATCTTTGTCTTCCAATTTTTATAGCGTTCGGCGTTTTTCTTCCAATGCTCTCCATAAGTTTTTTTAAAGTATGGGTCCTCAGTATATCCAGGGATCAAAGGATTTTCATCTCCATCAACACCACTATATAGCTGTTCTCGTACATATTCCTCAAACTGAGGAGCATCCTTTTCCATCTTATCCCTTATCATTGGCTGAATGCCATCAGCCAATTTCTTCCAACATCTCGCGTATTCCTCCAATGTCATAGCAAAACGGGGGATCAATCTCCCCCGCCTCCTAAATTACTGTTATTGATAATTCTATTATATACGGAAACCAGCCTTGATTTCCGCCTTTCTCTAGAAATGTCCTTCCAGAATACATCTATATTCTGAGCGACAAACTCATCCAATGAAAGTTTGACCACCTCGGACTCTATAAATGTGACTCCATTAATTCTCATTGTACCCATTGTTCAATTCCAATGACCCCATTAGCCTGTAAAATAGAAGGAGATTTAAGCACCGGTACACCTCCTGTCGCTGTAAGCACACCGTTACTGTATTCCAGTGCTGACGCACCAGAAACGACTGTTGAAGCCTTATTAGACAATACAGTGCCATAATATGCAGTAAGGTCTGTGCGGTCATAGTGATCCACGAGTTTATATGTATTCTCAGGAGATGCCATTTTGACAAATTCAACGTAATTCAATCCCTTGAGAACATTTTCCAAATTGACACCCGCTTGCTTTACAGACATGTTTTTCATCATCTTCTCCGCATCGGAATACATTGCATTAAACGCAAGATAAGCCTTTTGTCCGCTTGAGTCATAAGTCTGCCCTGTAGGGTAAACCCCTGACAAATCGAATCCTGCAAGCTCGTCTGTTCCGTCATCCTCTCCGTAGATAACATTATTCTTGTCAAAAACATACATATCAAACAATGTATCCTTGTTGGCTACAAGATTAGCTTGTAAAGCTAGATTAAACTTACGCAACGTGAATGTATCCGTCCTTGCCGAATAGCCCGTTATTTCCGAACCGGCATAACCATTTTCCGATGTATTGGGTTCACCACCGCTTACCGCATATTCCGAAAATCCTGTAATAGGATAAATTCTGTCCGGATAATCAGCATGACAAGCCTCTTCCAAAGCATCAGCAGTCAGTTCCTTTGGCAGTTTTTTGCCATGAATGACCAATATAACACCTGCTACCTTGTCCGGTTGCAGGGGGCAGTAATTCATTCCAGTATTAAATCCGGACGTGCTGCCGCACTCTCTAATATCTGTTCGCATAACAATTCTGATTTTTAACTGTTAAATCCAAATTCTTTATTTCAATAGCATCTATCTTTTCGCCAACTTCCTTACCGTCAACATCAACAGCACCACGTCTTCCAAAACTATAATTTTCTGAATATGTATGGCTTACAATACCGGAGTAACCGAAATCAAATTTATCACATTTTTTTAACTCTTCTATGAATCTGTAATACAAAGGTCGAAGAATACCTTCAAAAGATATCTCACGACGTTGTTCATTTGTATACTTTTCCAATGTATTGGTAGCGATTATTATGTTTACAGATGCCTTACAAAAATAATCCTCACTATCCCTTTCCTCGTCTAAGGGAACATACAGCCCTATCATTGGGAATTTTCCCAATGCTGTCACCCTGCTTTTCCCAAGAAGAAGAAGTGTTTCCCTTATATAAGAACTGTCACCATATATGTAATTTATCTGTTGATCCATTCTTTTTGACAAGGAAGCACATACATCTGATATTATATCGATTATCATATTCCAAGAGAATTAATTGTTTCCAACAATTCGAAATCGGTGGCGATATCCGGATAGTCCGCTTTATTTGATTTAAGCCACCTCACAAGTCTGATATTCATTCTTACCATGTCATTCCATGCGAATATCATTTTCCTTTCTGGACTTACAAGACGGCCGTCATCTTCGTCAGCCTTCACACCTGTAATAGTTGCCTGTGCATGATTATGTCTCAAATAATGAAAATATATATAGTTGGCAATAGGGGATTTGGAAACCTCACTATCACCATCACTATATCTCACGACAAGACGCGCTATAAGATCATCCCATCTTTTTTCCTTCGTTTTCCTTTCGTTGGCAATATATGATGAGAATTCCTCATACAACTTCTCTCCAAGGAGTTTTCCCAGATATTCCGACTCATATTGCATTACAAAGCCTTGAAGGCTGGCAACTATCGCCTTATTAGTCTCAGAGGGAGTATGTATATTCAATACAGCACCCTCAATATCAAGAATACCTCCTTGAAAAAAAGTATAATCCACTAACATTACACAATATCTTTGAGGTTCTTCTTTTTATTGAACAAGTCTTCAGCACCGATTTTCTTAGCGTCCTCTATCAATTCCGTAGGAACGGTGGCAACACGCCCATCTTGGAAGAACTTAGCTGCAAGTAACATATTAACACTTACCTTATCACCTTTTTTATAAGAAGCTCCGTCCTTTGCGAACTCAACCTCATAAGTTTTAGTCAAATTTACCTTCATAGCATATATAAATTTATCCGCCGACAGCGACGGGGGTTATAGCTTCAATAACGGTTGCAATCTTATCCTTGACAAAAGCTGTTTTATATTGTTTTTTGATATAAACCATCAATCGTTTCTCACCAAGGATAGTCACCATATTTTTAGTGAAATCATCATTTTCCCACCCAAGTGTAATGGTAAGGACCCATACATCACGGATGTTAAGATAGTTAAAATCTCCAACCCAAATATCACCTTGTTTGATCGCAGTGCTGGTTTCCACTCTCAGACCTTGAATCAGTTCATCACCAATACGGAAAGGACGAAGATATTGCCCATTAACATCCTTAGTCAACTGCATTTGTGCATAGTCAAGAGGATGCATGAGCACAAGGTTTGGGCGATAAGCCATATTGGACATTGACACAATCTGTGTATACATACCAACAATAACATCATAAGTGTTGGGCTTATCTACTTTCAGAGTTGTCAAGGAGAATGTAGGTATATCACTCCCAATCCCTTTAATCTGACCACCAGAACCAGTACCAGACAGAATACCTTCTTCTTCTTTCAAACCAATACGATTGATAATCTCAGCCCTAACCTCCGCAACCAACTGAGGCAAATCAGATAATGTTTCTTCGGTTACTTTTGTGCCAAGAGCCACTTTGCCAGCATTGATAGTAACTTCTGACAATGTACCGCTCATCATAGGCTTAAGACCGCCTTCTGGAACCCATTCGGCTTCTTCTTCACCCGGATTGAACTCCGCATAAGTTAATGATCGTGTAGATATTGCTGCCACATTGGCAAATTTACGGATTACAGTCTGAGAACGCGGATCAACAGATAACTGACTATCAATTGTCATGTTATAATGTGGTGCCACACCTGTACTCTTCAAGGGCTCAACATCCTTTTTGCTCATAACAAGTGTAAGGCTTTTCTTGAATCCAGGAGACTGCTTACAAGCTGTTTTCAAGTCCACGGATTTCTCTCCATGTTTGCCTACAGTAATGAAATCCTTCAATTGCTCTTCAATCTGCTGGTCTACAGATTTGAAAACCGTTTCCCCATCTTCATTCTTATGCATTGCACCCTTCATGCGAACAATTATCTCTTTCATCTCACCAAGTTCCTTACGCACTGTTTCCAATTCCTTTTCGGAGTCTATCTTTTGAGTAACCTCATTTAATTTATCCTCAAAAGTTTTTTTGTCGATAGTATCGTTCATGAAATCACCTACAGTAGCGTTTATTGCGTCCTGCAACGCCTGTAATGACTTCACGGAAACCTCATCCATTCCCGACAAATCAATTTTGCTTAAAAAGTCAAATTTCATACTTCTTTAAGTTTTAAAGGTTTTGTAAATATTTTTATTTTTTTATAGGCTCCCTCTTCATCAAGTGGCTTGCCTGCCGGCTTGTATCGAGCGAGTGACATCGCTTTTCTTATTAACGTTTGAACTTCCTCTCTCTTCCTTATTGGAAGTCCTTTACATACATCACTTATTTCAACCGGAAGTGATTCCAACGCACTTTCATATTCTTCTGCCGATTTCAGACCAAGATATTCAGTTTCCCCGTTACATCCCATGGACACTACGGATATCTCATATAGAATGACTTCCTTTACAACAAAACAGTCACGTTCCCTATCATATTCACATTTTTCCCATACATAACTATAACCTATAGAGAACTGGTTCAAAGTTCCACTTTCAAGCTGTTTCAACGCTTGATTCCCTCTTTCCACATCATCAATAGACGCTTCAAAGTAAAGCCCTTTCTCATCTTCTTGCAGAAGCGTAATGCGTCCTATAGGTTCATGCATGTCATGCATCCACAACATGATAATCTTATCATTAGCAGAACTTTCCGGACCTCTCTCCTGTATACTTTTTGAGAAACATCCTTTCAAGAGCATATCACCGGCCTTATCAATGTTATTGAAAATTGCGGCATAACCACTGATAGTTCTGCTGCCAGAATCATATTGTATCTCCTTTGCATAAAAAGATAAGGATTTATACTGTTTTCCCAGCCTGTCCTTGTATTTGCTTGTCTCCATCATTATTTATTTCTATTTTAAATTCCCCTTTTGGGTTATCCGGATCAATATCTGTAAAATTAGACATCTCAGTTCTTGCCTCCTCAAAAGTAATCAGCCGGTTGTTATACAATGAAGCTATAGCATTAGAGGCTGTAGACAAGGCATCCGCCAACTCTTTCATGTCCTTTTGAAGACAAGCGACATGAGTAAAGTCCATTTTGATTATTGCTCTGTCCTTACATATAGCATTAGTCAAAGCCTCTGTTATACATTCACTGTCAGGAATAATAAGATCCTGATATGCCGCTTTCTTTGCCTGAGAAGAGTTATCATAAGTACTTCCTTGTATAATCAGATTGGCGTCAAAACCTATGGTCTGAGCTATCGCCTCCAAACACGCCTTATCTTCCTCATGAAGCTTCAATTGTTCCGTATTTGATCCTAATGTAATCCATCCCAGTTTCTTAGGAGTCACCATGATTTCATACAACTTATGCACTATGCCATATTTCCTTTTAAAATCATTCTGCAATTTTTGGGATTCAGACGGAGTAATGGCGGCATTCCCTACATCAGTCGTATCATTCCCGTACAATATCCCTTTTGGACCTCCATTAACTATAAGATTTCCTCTCCCTATCAGTTGAGCCATATAGTTTCGCGTATGCGAAGATAATGCGTCTACAGGGGAATGGAAGGCAATTTTCCCTCCATTATTGCTTGGAATATCCATTATTGAATCGTATATGACAAAATATTCCTCATCCCCAAGCTCTATATTTACATCTCCCCAACGTATATATACCCTTTTAGCAATTGAAGAAAGTTCTGTCTGAGTAAATGGGTCTTTACCGAATGATTCCATATAAAATAATTCGGGAGGTATTACCATCATGGATTTAGGCAGGTCGGATTTTAAAGCTCTCAATGTATAAATAGGGCAAAATCCGAAACATTTTAAGGATATCTCAACCTGTTTTATAAAGGAACGCCCACTCTGTATTATATTTGGACGATTTAAGAGAGTCACAATATCTTTAAAACTCCTCTTTTCATTCCCGTTCATATCTGTCACGTAATATCTTCCGTTCTGAATCATTCTTCCGCAATGATCTAGAACCATTGCAAACGGCCAACATTCATGCAAGGCTCTTGCTTTCCCCTCAACAGTAGACATATCGTAATCTATATTTCCTTTATTGCCAGGAAACAGGCTCTCTACCCATTTAGGTACATAAATAAAATTACCCCCGTCATCCTTACCATGATAGGTGGCTTCATCATACATATCCTTATTTGACTTCTTTAAAGAAGGTATCTTAAACCAGTGTCTCATATACAACAATAAAGGCAACCGCCGTTATAATACAGCAATTGCCTCCACAGTGATCACGTTCTAAAAGTGGGTATGGTGCAACTTCACACCATGAAGGCAATTGCCTGTTACAAAGGAACAAATTAATTTATTAATTAACAAGTATTTCAAATATTATTTTTGTTTAATATAAATTAAAATAATAAACTTCCAATTTATACACCATAAAAACACCCATATTAAAAAAAGACCAACATTTTTTGTACAACATCCGATATTTTTTTGCCAAAGTTTTGATATATCTTAAAAATATACCAATTATATATTATATTTTTTCGATACGTAATAAGACAGTGCTGCTACAGAATAAATTGCAGCGCAATCATCTGAACCATTATAGTCCAATACTCCATCCATAAACTCATTGTATTGCGGTATCTTGTCATAGTCTGAACGGAACATCACATTATTTTTGATAAAATCCAAAAAAGCAGATATCCTAGCGTCTGCTCCCATATTTTTATGTATGATTCTGACATCATATCTATCCCTTAAGCCCCGTGCTATAGGAAAATAATTTTTTTCACTTTCAAACAAGATCTCCGCAGGAGATATCCCTTCTAAAAATGACAGAAGAACATTTTCATCAAATGAACTTATATATGTCACATTATCGATATATATTCGCTCATTTACATAACATGAAACCATAATAAACTTTCCGGCATATTCGGGAAGAACATATACAAGTCTTGTCCCCTGAATATTTTTAGATATATCATAATATCTCATATCTTTATTTTCCTGCTTAATTTTACTTCGTTTTCTTTTTAAGGAGAAACGAGTATATTCATCCTTAAACACCCATACGGTAATATAACGTAAGCAGTCGCAAATGTGCCCGTACTTCTCATAAGACTGCCCCGTAACCTTATCCTTAACTCTCGTCTTCAACATTCCACCGTTAACATCCTTCTTGGCATTATTATAATCAACAACTGAATTCTTACATCCGTCATCTACTGAAAAACACATTCCGGAACCACCATCAAGCATGTAATTGACAAACTCACCAGACATGGGCACGGACGGATTAGAATATGGTATCCTTTCTTCGACATGGTAAGTACCTTCCAGCCCTTCTACGAACTTGTCAAGGAATGACCTCTTTTCATCATCTATAGTATTCCCATTCCTTGTTGAAGCGTCACCATATAAATACAGCATATCATTGTATCTGATTGACCGCAGATAATCAACAGCCATCCGAGATGCATGCGTTACTGTGTTAAAGGGATCACCGGCACATATCTCATTAAACTGCCTTATATGACTTCCGTCCACTTGATAAAAACAAATCGAAATATAGGGAAGAACATTGTTATCAATAGAAATATGCACAGGAAGTCCCTTGATATATCGTGTTGTTTTAATATGCCTATTAGAATCGAAAGCATATAGAAACTCACCCCCCGTCTTAATACTACCCCATTCACCCAGCGCATATACCCGGTAATAGTTGTAATCATGTTCCTTGTACCATTGATAATTGGATATTGTCTGCCTGTCATAATATCCATATTTACCGTCCGGAGAACCAACCACCCAAAAATTATTTTTATAAGACGAATGCAGTTCTATTGTATCCGATGGGTACTTTTCCAGCTTTCCTGTACGTTCATTGGCGATCATTCTAGGTTTGCAACCCCGTTTCCCTAATATTGTGCTGTATGCCTTTGGCAAAGAACTTTTAGTAAGAGGATTTTTCACTTCGCCATATAGTTCATTTGGAAGATCGTCCCATTCATAAGTATCAAGAATTTTCGTTTTAATCCATGAATCCTCAGATACAGGATTAAAATTGCATATTATCTGCAACCCTTCCTTACCTCTAAGACGGAAACGTATCTGAGTAAAATCTTCATATTCGAACTCGGTTGCTTCTTCCATCACTATCCAACGATATCCAGTGATAGACTTTATTTTTTCAGGATCATCAAGCCCTGTAAAGTCAATTTTACAACCATTTACACAAGTTATATTATTTTCCTTAGGCACAAAGAACTGACTCAGTTGAAGAGCCTTTAGTTGGGTCTTAAACTCTTCATACACTGTATTCCTCAGACTAGCTCCCACTTTTCTTACAACAAGAGCCGAACCTTCGCAAGAAAATACAGACAACAACACAGCCTGTGTCGTAGATACAGATTTTCCCGATGAAGAACCACCTCTGTTTATAATGTACCTGATATTCTTGTCATGCATAGCCTTACGGATATGCCAAAACAGAGGATTGAACAACTTATGTGAGAATACCATCTCTATCATCACTCGTCCCCAATTATCATGCGCACATTAGTACTGACATCACTTTTTACCGGAGCATCCCATCCAAGCATCTTGCTTATCTGTGTAATGGCGGCTATCTTGCTGTATAGCCGTATCTCCACTCCATATTGAGTGTTCTTAATTGACTGTATGCATAGACGGACGGATTTCGGAATATTCTCAACAGACTTTACCATATATGTATCTTTACCAGAGGACAGCAGATCTATCGGATCAACATTCACCACGCTTGCAAGAAAGCGAAGCACATCATCCTTCTTCATATCAAACCTCTCGCAAGCCTCAACCTGAAGCTCATTCAACCGGGAGGCCACATCTGAATTTTTAAGAAGGTCAAACGCACGTTTGCGCACAGTTCCGTCCTTCCAATTCACACTGCACGGATAAGCTTTCCGATACGCCTCTGATGCGTTACCCGTTTCTATATAATAGTGGCAAAATTTTTCTCTATTTATTACAAGTTTCTTTTTCATAAAAGTCTTTTCGTCCGAAGAACGTACCGCGCTCCTTTACACGGGATCATTACAATTCAAAGTTACGGAAAATATGAATAAAACAAAAAAAACATACCATTTAATTCATGTACCCTAAAAGTACCCTAAATTCATTGCTAAAATTCAAGTTTAAGCTCATTCATAGGATTAACTTTCTTTTTTCCACCTTTCGCTTTCCGATATACATCGTCAATCAATTATTTAAGCTCGTTGATGTAGCTTTCAAGGGATGTTGCAGGCATCCCTTTCTCTTTTTAAAACCTACCATTTCTATCTACCATTCTCTTTTCAGAATCAGTGGCTTGTCTTTTGGGAAATTTCCCATGCCACTTCCCCGGTATCATACGCGGATTTTCCCCTTTACTGTCAAATATCAATCTCCCACACTCCGAGCACAACGGTTTTCCTTCAAACTCCTTTATGCTTGCATCATACTCTATGGGAAATATTTTATGTACAACAGGCCAATAATCCGATGTGGCTGTATTCTCAACACAACCACATTTGCTACAAATAAACAGTGGCATAATCAATATCTTTTTCCGTTCAACATAGGTCTTAATTCATTATATCTTTGTTTTTGCTCGATATACCATAGCAAATCTATTCCAAGATGCTTGGCAAGCCCGAAAATTTTAATGAGTGATAAAACTACATCTCTATCAATAAACCTTCTACGCAATCTACTTCATAAAAAGTAAATACATCTTCCTTGAACCCTTTCTCTTTCAGCAGTTTCGCTGTTTCTAATGTTACAAATCCTTCCTGTATCATACACTAAAATATTTCCGGTTCTTCTTTGTATGGAGATTTAACTTCGATAGTCGTGTTTACGGTAACTCTATCTTCGTAATATCCGCTTGCGCTAATCAAAAAAATTCCGTTTTCAAATCTAACATTCGTGATATCGCTATAGCATCCGTCTTTGACTATCATTACCTTTCTATTTATATCTTGCGCAGTAAGCAACAAATGCGCTAAATCCCGTATTGTCATTTTATTTAATTTTTAATCTTATTATGTTAAATACCATTATAATAACTACTAAAAATAATATATTTGTCAAATCATTCATTGTTATTCTCCTTTACACTCTTTACACTCTTCACAATGTAATTTATAAGCATGGGCAAACATCCCTAACGTAACAGGATCAAAGTGAAAATCTGCCTGTTTATCTTCTATGACAACTGAAACACATAATTGGCCGTTGCAAAAGTCAATATATGCCTCACCACCTCCATCCCCTCTAATGGAAAAGGTTTGTGTCTGTACACTATCCATGATTCTCCTCCTTCTTTAATATTGATTGTAATGGATCAAAATTCATATTTACTTGTTGTACCCTATCTATATCATACCTTATATTAGTACATTGTAAACTGCTTAAAACGTTTGACATTCTAAACGCAGGAATTACCATACAAATATCAGTTAAAACGTCTATCAACTGTTCTTTATTTAAATGTTGCAACTGAATCTTGATCATATTCCGTATTTCTTCCTCATTCATTATTATTCCTCCGATAAATTAATCACTCCATATAAATGTTATCAACCAAATAATTACAGAGATGCCAATCGCACCCAATGTAAGAGCACCAAATCTTGTTACAATCTTTTCCAGTTTCTTATTCCTCATAGATTCTTCATCCCAATTGTATGTTATAGTCAATCCCATTTGAATGAATAGCATTATAAGAACTACTGAAAATAAGATTTTTGTCAAATCATCCATAGTTATTCCTCCTTTTTTAATTCATCCAATACTTTCTTTACAAGTTCGTAGCGTGGTAATTGCCAATCTTTCGCAATATCATCTATTTTATCATCATAATGATTGTCATAAACATACTGATTCAAGTTGTTAATAAACCCATCACCGTCAAGACCTTCATCACAATCATCAAACATATCAAGTTCACAGGCTAATTGGAAGCAATCACAGTGACACACCCAGTCATAAATACGTCCGTCATAAACATTGGTCTGCCTGTAATATTTTTCTCCAACGTGTATTACTTCACCGCAAAATTCACATCTATGCTCTTTGCGAGCGATAGGAGTTTTATCTCTTAATACTTTCATATCTTTAAACATAACGCTTAGTAATATTACCGAATGAAATATGCCGATACCAAACAATATTTCCACGCTGGATGGTAATAAGCCAATCACAAGCCTTAAAAACTTGTCCTACATTATATAGGAATGGTCTTTTTTGAATTTTTCTTTTTATTCTTGCTTTCATTGTTCCTCCTCTGTTTTAATCTCTGTTACTTTGCCACGACACTTAAATTCATTATTTATTATATCTGATACCGAATATAAATTAACCCAACATAGACACGCGTTCCCAAATTCATTTTGACATAAATCGCGTAATGAACATTTTGAACAATCATTACGTTTCGTTTCCTTTAATTCATGCAGCACTCCGTCTATTATTATTCCGTTCTTTATTTCCATATTGTCTAATTAATTTGATTGATTGATTCGCTTTGTTGATTTGTTTACTCTGCCATAGTGTCTAACGCAAATAGCATTTGCCTTCATCGAGCGTCCTAATCCGTATAAATACTCCATGCGTACATTTCTACGGATATTCTTCATTATCTTTTTTGCTTGTCTTAATTTCATATCTCAATCTCCTTTCTGTTTAATCCGTTCAAGTACATCCCTGTTGGCTTCGAGTATCTCATCGAAAGACGTGATTTCTCTCCAATGAGTAACATCCCAAGGTCGGAATGTTTCATAGGCGTAATTGTCATTCCAGAAGTATATATTGCTATCTTCTTCTATATCATAACATGCAAGCCTAATAACACCATCTTTAAGTCTTATTAATACAGGCTGTCCTTCCTCCGGCAACCGTTCCTTAACGCTTATCCAAGGGGGCTGCTTTGATTGCCATTCGGCGCCTTTCACAAATGCGGCTTCTGCAATTTCATCATGAGATAAATATTCAAAATCATCAAGTGATGTGTGCGTACCATAAGTAGTTAATGTTTCGGCACTTGCCATTCTTGCTTCTATCGCCGCTTCTTCTACTGTCTGTTTGGTTTCTTCTTTTGTCATAGTTCGTCAAACTCTTTTTGTAATGTTTCTATCTTATTATCCAAAGCATTCATATAGTTCCGAAAGAAATCATTACCAAAAATTTCTTTCTTTAATCGTACATCATTGTGCATTTGGCTATATGTGAATATCAATCCACCGCCATACCGGATATTTGACCTTTCAAGTTCTGCCTTATGACTTTTGTATTTTTCTATTTTCTCGTTGAGTTCTATTGCTCTGTTGAATTTACTCTTATCCATATATCTCCTTTCCACCTATCCCGGCAGTATATACATTGCTACCGGGAATAGGTAATAAATTGTTGTTTTCATATCTGTTCAGTTTGCTATTAAAATCTATTCAATACGATTTGCTCTGCTTCCAGAAAGGTATTAGCCCATTCTTTTTCGTTGCAGCTAAAAAACGATATGTAAAAACTCCCTTTGCAGCTACCGATAAATGCTACTTCGTGGCTACCTATGTAATAGTGCGCTCCATCTGGTTTATAATACGTTTTTATTTCTTTCATTTTTGCTCGGTTTTGAGAATTATCCATTAAACTTAAGCTCATCCATATATCCCATCTCTTTCAAGCGGATATTAAACTCTTCAATCGAATCATTATTAGAAATGAATCGCTCAAGAACATCGTTAAAAGGGTGCAGATCGTTTTTTAAAATATCATTAGCCTCTTCTTCTCCACGTTTCTTCCCTAATCGGTCTTTGCATACTTCTATGTAATCATCTTTTGTCATATTGTAGTGCGTGACTGTATCAACAATTGTACTAAACCTACAATATAAGCCGTTTGGCTGTTGGGCTATAAATGATCCCATAATTACCTCCTTCTAATTTTTTATTTATCCACGGTTGATTTTACAATAATCTTATTATCGGATGATGGCATTACAACCACATTTCCGGCATCTGTGCTAATTTTTAAGATAGGATTAGAATCTGCGTCAATACTGGCTACTATAATCATATCTCCAAAAACATATCTTTTATCTTGTTCTAATTCATTCATTTCTGTTCAGTTTTGAGGGTTATTGTTTTTCTTCATTTTTCAAAAAGCCACTCCGGTCAGGATATACCTTTTGTACCAGTTTCTCCATTTCCTCAATAGCTTTATAGGCATTATTTATATCATCTTCACGATAGGGATTGTTAGGATTATCGCCAAATAAACCATATATGACCTTGTATGAGAGCCTGTGAGCACGTTGCCTATCAATGTATTTTTGCTCACAGGTAGCAGTACCGTCAAGCGTTCCGCCAAGGCTGTTTGTAACAGCCATAAGCCTTGCCAACAATTTCTTTTGAGTTTTATTCATTTCGATCTCGTTTTACTATAATTGATTAAAAAAATATTCACTACACTTAAATCCTTTCCGTGGAATAAAGTCTTTAAATTCACAACTTCTGAATATCCACTTCTTATCAACCCATCCGGCCAAGTCTTTTTGCCATTGTGGTATGATTTGATGCGGATTATTTAAATCCCGGTATGGCTGGGCGTGTGGTAAGAACCTACGTCCTCTCTTCCGCCAATGATTAACTCGATTGAATGCCTCCTTGAAATCGTTCATCAAGATGCAATAGAAGAAATATTCCCCTTTATAGCCGTACTTGTCAATCAAAGCCGTTGCACGTTCACATTCAGCAATTTGTCCTGGAGTGTCACAGCCGAACCGTATGCAATTCATCCACTTTACTCTTGCCAATAACTGGGCGATGTCGTCTGTTACCAAGCGAGCATCTAAGCCCTGATTGAAGTCTACTCGTACGCCCATGGAAACAATCTTTTCAATTTGTTGTAAACCATAGTCGGATGCAAGTACATTGTTATCCATAAGGATTATGTTTTCGCGACCATTGACGGCTATCTCTTCAATATCCATGTATGGGGTAATCTTGCCTTCTTTAGTAGGGACTACACACCATTTGCATTTGTTAGGGCAGCCTCTTGTCAAAAAGCCGTAAGCTGTCTTGCTATCAACAGAAGGATACAGGCTGTAATCTGGTTGCAAGCGGTCTATTTCTACCGAAAGTATTTTTGAAATATCATATCCGGTTCCACCTTTTTTAACCTGATCTGCATTGATGTAGTAACCGTAATCAGGAGTAAAGGAAAATACTTTCGATGCATAGACTTTATCATAATGGCACAGCGGATTATACCATTCCACATTGTCACCCCTTACCTTATGATAGCTGCTTATCTTCATCAATGCAAGATTAGGATAGTTGCTGTCAACTGCTAATATTCCAATGTTCATTTCTATTCAGTTTTGAATTATTTTTTTATAACTACTGCCATTGTACTAATAGAAGTGCCACTCTCTTTAAACTCGCCTGCGCTGATTTCAAACACTTCTCCATGTACTTTTTCCAACCATTCCCGGAACTCAACACATTTCTTTTCAGACGCGAATTTCCAATGCTGACTAGTTATAGCTGCAAGAATTCCACCTTCTTCCAAGCGTTCATACATAAGCCTGACATGCTCTATATCCTGATTACCGGAAAACGGAGGATTTGCAATTATCTTAGTATAACTACCTACACTGTCTTTGGTAAAGTCTTCATCAAGCAATATTACGTTGTTAAGGGTGTGAAGAAATTCTCTGTTTTCCGGCATCAGTTCATAACATTCAACCATTACAGAAGGACAAGCCCTATGAATGGCTTTAATGAGAGCACCGCGGCCGGCACTCGGCTCCAGTACCGTATCATCCTCATGTATCCCTCCGGCAAGCATAACCAGCCAGTCGGCAACATCGGACGGAGTTTCAAAAAACTGGTAATCCCGCTGTAGGTTGCACCGTTTACCCTCTTTCAAAACGGAAAACACACGCTCCGAATTAAACGGGAATGTGAAACCCTGTATCTTCCCACCTTGCCATGAGCCGCCGGCTTCTTCTATCCACTTCTTTGCTTCAGCATAGGATTTTTTGTTGAATTGAACTTGGGGAAGTTTGAGAACACCATCCTCAAGAGTACAATGTTTCAATATCTCTTCCACGCTCCATTTCTTACCTTCATCAGCCTGTTTTTTCTTTTCGTCCGTTGAAGCGTCCGGCGCTAAAAGTGAAGATATTTTTTGAACAACCGTATTACTTGCATCCACGAAGGCATTGACACAGGATAGCGCTTCCATGAGAAATTTTGTATCAACATGTCCGGTCTCGTCATAGATGTCTATCCCTTCGGTCATGGATGACAGTTCATTGAGCTGCGCTACACTACCATGTAACGTTTCGATTAAAATCTTTTTTTTGTTCGTCATAACTTTTCTGTAAATAAATTCTTGTTGTGTCTATACTCCCATGACCTAAAAGGTCAGCCAGTTGAATAACATCTTTGTTTTTTTTCAGGAACATTTTAGCAAAGAAATGCCGGAAGGCGTGCGCGTGCATCTTCCTTGGATCAATGCCGCAATGTTTTCCCCATGCTTTCAAGTGCTGGGAAAAGCCACGCTGTGTGATTGGGCCGAATCTCCCTACCGCAAAAATCCCGGTTTTACCATGTTCTTTAGCATAAGCCTTTGCTTCTTGCTGTAGCTGTTTTTGAAAGAAAAATCGACGGTACTTGTTACCCTTTCCTTTTAATACCACTTCCCCGGATATGATGTCTTCCCACGTAAACTGCTGGAATTCCGACAGACGGGCGCCCGTTGTTCCCAAAACCTTAATAAAGAAATAGTAATCCTTATTGTTTTTTGCCTTGAGATATTCCAACAGCCGGTTATATTCCTCCTCGGTCGGCACATTGTTCACATCAAGCTTGCGCTTTATTTTGGGACGCTTCAGTTCTATAGGCTTCTTCAGCCATTTGGAAAATCTTTCTATTGCTGTAATCCGCAAACGGATGGTAGCGGGAGATAATTTTTCTTTTTCAAGACTTTTTATAAACCTCCTGCAATTATCCATGTTTACCTCATTGGCGTATTCGAAATACTTTTTCATGGATGTGTAATATATATAAACTGTATGAGAAGAGTAATCATTGTTGTCAGTCAGCCATATAATGAAATCATTAAGTTGTTTCTTGTTCTTATCCGAAATGACATCAAGTTTTTCCAAAGGTTTCACCGCCTTTCCCCTTTTTCCATATCCGATGTTGAGATAGGATAATAGATCGCATATAGCTGAACACATTAGCGAATGACGCACCATGACATCTGCATTTTCACGCTTATAAACCAGATAGCCACGACGATTGACATCTTCAGTACGTTCAAGAAAATCCGTTACATATTTGATATATTTCCCGACAGTATCATAAGTCCTGCCTGTTGTGTATAAGTAGGAAATATAATCAGTTAATATCTTCTGCCTGTCATTATTCATAATCTTGTTTAATTAAATTACACCAATCATTGCTATCTTCGAAAAAACATCTGTATCCATTAGCCGTATGTTTGCCTCTCACTTTCCGACATATAGCACTGATCAAAGAAGGAGCCACGCCAATCATCTTACCAGCCATTTGTATCGAAGGGAATACTCCACATAATTTCTCATCCTTTATCAAAACAACGCTCTTTTTATTCATGCCTGCACCAGTCTTATGCCAAGCCCCACGTCCTTTAGACAGATTTTTTATACTTCTGGCCTTGGAACGTTTTGAATGATAAACCATTTTACGACCCTTGTTGCGAGAAACACAACCTTTTAAAAATCGTCCGGTAATTAAGTCTCTCTCAAATCGCTCAGGCGGTATATATAATTCACTCATTTCTATTCAGTTTTGAACCATTTACCTGATATCAGGTAAATGGTAATTATTGGAAATTAAATTCTAATTGTATTATCAGTCAACTGTTAATCAACTTCCACTAACTCACCGTTTCCCAGTCTATACCATGTGTCGGACTTGACAACCTCACCATCGACTACTACAGCCTTCCAATCGACAATATCATACGAATCTTCCCCTTCCTCAGCTATGACTAAAATTGCACCTATTCCGCCTTTTACCTGAACATTGTTACCTCTTGCCACTGACAAACCATTTGATCCGGTTGAAGCCTTTCCTCTTGCCGTGGCAGCACCACAATCACCAGCCGTGGCAGGTTTTCCCGGTTCCGCATTACACTCGTTAGTACACCGTTCCTTGACAAAAGATACAGCTGCTTTCACAAGCCCCCTTATATCAAGCTCAGCACCTATTCTAATTTTTGAAGAACAAACCTTGTCACTTTCTGAATCGTCTATTTGACCGCTCTGCTCAACCTCACAAAACCTTGACCCGGCTGGCGCATAGTAACCAAAAACATCCAGAGGGTAAGGACATGCATGAAAACCCTTCTTGCATGCCTTTATGTCGCCTGTTTCTTCATACTCCTTACCTACCTCATACTTAAGCCCTCTACAAGATAAATCTTTATCAAATGCTTTATAAGCCTTTATTTTCTGTTCCATGACATTATTTATTTTTTGTTATTTTGATTATTTTTTGTTCAAAGATCGGGCATTTTCTTCTGCCCAACAGATGTATTCCATGAAGCCTGTAGCATGGCTTTTCGGGAATCGAATCGTATTTACGATATATGGCACAACGGCGGCAGATGCGATGTATACCGTATTTCCCTTTTGCGCCGTAACATACCACAGGATAACCGTCAGCAGTTTTCATGATTTTCTAAACAAATGACTGAACGCATTATCCAAATCCAGGTCCAAATTCAGTTTGGACGGGAAAGATTTAATGTATTCGTACATCTTATAAGCGAGGTTGTCATCATCACCGCACCTGTCAATCAGTGTGAGCAACATGGCGTTCACCATGTCAGAATCATTGCCGAAGTTTTCCTGAGTGGATTCGCTACAATGATTCACATCACTTTTCAATCTCTTTATCGCGGCTATGGCTGTGTTGAAGTTTCTTTTTGAATCGTGTCTGAGTTCAAAGCCTTCCTTCTTGTATTTCTGCTGCATTTCTAGAAGGTTTGTCTCTAAAACGTCCGTGAGGACAAATACGATGTTGGTTATCGTATTCAGTTTGTCAGTTCCTTGCATGATCGTGTATTTTTTATCAATTATTTTATTTGATACAACCTATTTTAAAGCCGTACAATGAATTTTCCTACATAAAAGCATCAACTACAGGCTTTCTTGTTGAAAATCTTGCCACGGGGCTGGAAATACCGTCTATCGTCTTCTTTCTTCGCCCTGTCAATCCATCTTTGGAATTTGGCGGCTACAAGAGGACAGTGGATGCGCAGGTTCCTGTCGCGTTCCGCTTCCCATTCACGTATCTTTGTCTGCATCTCGGTATTCATAAATTTCTCCTTTTTTCGTTATGATTCTTTCTTTTGAAAACTGTTACAAATTTGCCCGTATCTGTCACAGGCGCACACTCTATGCCCTTTGGCCCTGCAATACGCAGAATTGTCCCCGAAGTCTGAGGCATTCTTGCAGTTCCGGCATTTGACATATACAATTTCCGATTTGACTTTTTTTGCCATACTTATGGTGACATCAGCATTTTTCTGGCTTCCTCATCTCCGGATTCAGCCCGGCGTTTCAACTCTTGATATTCAGCATAAGAGATTCTGTTATTTCCACGCTCTTCTATTTCTTTTTCACGTTGGATTCTGTATTGTTCACGCTCATGCCGATCAATGTCAATCCTACGTTCCTTAACATACTCCAGAAGAGAGCATGAAATCTTCATCGGACCAATAGCTCCATAAAATTGCCCATATTTCCCTAATTTGAATCTGGATATAAAGTTGCATATTTCAGCCAAATTCATCCAATAGTATTCACCTAGGACAAGAATACAAAGTTCATCCAGTTGTTTGTCGGTTATACCCTTTCCCTGCTCGGCGTAATCGTTAAGGCTGTCAAACTGTACTTTCAGCCACCTAAGTGCGTTGTCATCACCGTACACAGAACGGATGTTTGCAAGCGAAGGTATATTATCATTCAAAGCAATATCCGCAAGTGTAAGATTTGATTTTGCCAGCTTGCCTTGCAAATCAGGATTGTAATCAACCGCCATCCGGGATGGTGTTGGGTATTTCTCCAGTAGAGCCAACTGCTTTTCGTTTAGCTTCTTGTTCTGCAAGGAATTTTGCATCCGCTTCTGCAAACTCAGCCATGAGTCTAGATTTTCTCCGCTCAGAATCAATTCGCTTCTGCTCGTAGATGTCTGTATTTTGTCTTGCTCCATAATTTTTTAATTCAAATAATCCCGCATAATTACTTGCAATCGACTGCTCAACCACAAGCCTTGCTTTATTGCAATCATTTCCACTCAATGCTAGCAATCGGTTGTAGCACATTTTTAGGGATTTTTCCGATTTATAGCTTTCTTTTCTTTCTCTCTTGTATTCAAGCCATTCCTTGAATATGCCCTTAAAATCTTCCGAAACAAAAGACAAATCAACCTCCTTGTTTTTGGGAATTGTTTTCTTATCTCCGTTAGGAGATTCTTTATCTATATCATTTTCATTATCATTTTCATTAAGCTTGTTTTGGGTTGTTTGGGTTGAGTTTAACCCACTGGGTTGTTTGGGTTGTTTTGATTTGGCATTGCAATTCCCTATAGGAGCACCACCTTTACGCCCGTTGTTTCGGTTTCTCTCGACAATGCCATGATATTTAGTTTCGTCTATCTCAAATTGATTGATGAAAAAACCCAATGCCATATCAATGTCCTCCTCTACCGTAACCTCCTCGCCAAGTTGATACTTGAAAATTGCACGAAATAATCGCCCAAGTTGTTTGTCTGATAATCTTGATATAGGTTTGTAGAAAGATTTATATATGATAAAACTATCCTTTGTCATTGCTTAATCTTTTAGGTGTTCTGTTAAGGTTTCCAATTGCCCAATGATATATGGTTTGACATCATCGCTGCAATTGACAACGAAGTCAATAATCTGTTCTGACAACTTATGCCATTCGTTTAATTCGTTTTCTTCCATAAGAGTTTAGTATTATAATTCAACTTCCTCAATTATAAATTCTATCCTTGGATTAAGCTTATCAATCAGCTTTCGTGCATTAATCTCCATACATTGCCGATCGTTCTTTATCGCCTTGCATCCTTGTAGACAGTCAAGTAAAATTTTGAAAGCGTTATCAAGATCAGGACGCAAATTTTCGTGATACACATCCACTGTTAGTTTAAAGAAACCTTTTATATTCTTGTCCCTTAATCCACATTGTGCGTAGAAAGTTTTTTCATACTTTTTAAGTACATCCTGTTTTGCTAAAGAACCGTGCCCGTATAATGCTACTATCTTGTAACAATTCGACTTTGAAGGGATTTTTCCCCTTATAATTTGTTTATCGTATATCATAATCCAAAATATCTATTTGCCGCCAGCTCATCGTGTTGACGGATTGTTTCTACTATTTCCTTTTGCTGTTTACGGAAATTACGGTCATTGTCATACCTGCTATGGCATTCAGGGCAGCCAATTCGCAAGTTCCATTCTTCCGTAATGTATTCAGGATAAAGTGATCTAGGTAACAGGTGCATCAACTGTGGTGTGGATGTATATTTGTGGCAGATACAGCAATACTGCGGTAGATCCCTTTTTATCCTTGCAAGTTCACGGTTTATTGTACTTTGTTTTTTGCTTATTTGTTTCATTCCAATTAAAAGCCCCGAAGCGCATTCTCCGGAGCACAACCATTATTCACTAACCCTTGCCATTTATGTGTGGCTCACATTTATGTGGACGTGGAAGGAATCGAACCTTCGTGCCTATGTCATTCCCTTCTTGAAATCATCTCGGGATTCACATTCCGTATAACCAACTTCGGTCTCACGCCCATGTTTGCCCACTATATCTTCACAGACAGAGCAGGCATGTAAACAAATGCACTTAATCAAAATTAAAATTATCCTCACCATCTGGCTCTTCGTCCGGCATATCATTACCGAAGTCCATCGGAATGAACCAATCTGAAATAAACTCTCTAGATTAAATCAATTATTTTGGTTTTAACAATCGCATCCAATCTCATATCAGACAAACCTTGTGAAAGGTGTTGTTCCATCAAAGTGTTTGCCTCCTTTAAATCTTTTGCACAAACCAAATTATAGTATTTCAATTCTTTCTCATTGCCGTTCTCATCAATCTGAATATCTACAATGGTAGCCTTGAAGAATGGTTTGTCTTCTGTCTTTTCGTTGATTATCTCAATGATGTTTGAACGTGAAATGGAGAAGACATCAGATTCCATATTATCAGATGCGTACTGTTCAAGCCCTTTGGCTTCCGTTTCTGCAAAAAGTGAGCAGTCTGTAATGAAGTGTTCTTTTACTTCTTTTTCAAGACCGTCCTTGTTAGGTTTCATTACCTTTAACTTTACCTCGTAATACATGTTTATTGCTTTAATTGATTAATAACTTGTCTTTTGATTTTCTTGTACAGCTTCCCGACAAAACGTCCATGCTTCTCTGTCACGTCATCGGGCAAGTCGTTTTTATAAATATGAAGAAGTAACTGAATGAGAAGCACTTCTTGTTTTGTCAAAGTAAGTTTCATTTAAATATAAAATTTGTTTTGTTCGACCTCTATCTCCATTAACTGAATCAAACGTTCTTCGTCTGGAGATGGGATATATATACCACATTGGGCACTCGAAAAATTCCGAAACCGCTCAATAGTTAGGCTAAACTCTGTACTATCAAGGTCAGACGAACTTCTTAAGTATTTTATTCTCCCAAGAAACTTGTCTTCTCTCTCACGGACGAAAGTGTCTTTGTTGCAGAGAATCTTGTAATAGTTACGCTTCACGTATTCCATCGTCTCGCCGACCTGGCAACCGAAATAAGCAAGGCAGACATGAAGGTATTTGTTCTGATTTAAAGATCTTTGGGGTTTCTTTTCCGTCAATTCAAACACCTTCTGTTCCTTTATCAACTTCTCCAGCTTCGCTCTTGCCTGCTGGACGTGGAGAGGATTGGAACCATCGTATTTCATCAGCTAAAATGGCAAATCTAGATCATCATCCGACACGCTTGGCGCATTATTTATATCCTCTGGGCTAGGTGATGTATTCTGAGGTACAAACTCTTTGAGGTCTCCAAAAATATATTGCCTTCCTTCTACTCGTTCCTCCTTTTTAGGAGAACAAGTGATGAAATGCGTATGTCCGAACTGGGATTTCTCTTTGCGTTCGATAACAGCCACATTCACATAGATTCTTTCAACTCCGTCTTTACACTTAATTTTCTTCATCTGCTCACGAGGTATATCAGAGAGACAGATAGAACCACTTAAAATTGCCATAATTATATTGTTTTTAATGTTACACTTCCAACTACTGGAATCTCTTTTAAATATTTCTTATACAAATCAGGATAATCTTTCTCAAACGCCTTCTTGTCGAAATCCTTTCTGATAGTGTCCTTTTTGCGAGTAAATGATATGATATCACCTTTCCAACTATATTCACCGGCTTCTACCATAGCCATCATAACGCCATCAGTTATTTCTTTCTTTTTATCGGACCAGTATTTTGCCTGTGACACAATTTCCTGTATTGTCCTCTCCATCTTTCGGTACTCGTCAGGAAGAGTAACAGGGGATATGGAATAGGGATTCACAAACTGTCTGCCTTCCGAATCACATTTCAACAGATTCATTACAACTTCTGATGGTATTCTCTCGACTTCTACTATCTCATGGTTTTTGCCTCTCAACCATATACCTATAAGCCTTACCGCATTGCATCCCGGATTCTGCAACTCAAAAAGGTATGCATATATACTCAACTGCCATCTTACAGATTCCTTGTCAAGTACGTAGGTGGTCTTTATATCTCCCAAAGTAAAATCAGTTTCATTTTCGCGATAAACCTTGTCGATACAGCTTGCATAGTGCTCATTGTCAGATACAAGATATTCGGAACATTCGTACTTCAATCCCCAATCGTCTTTCAGTTCCTTGTATCCTTGTGCTTCATCGCTGTCATGAGTTATCCCCATATCATCGACAAGTTCGCAGATACTATGGATCATAGTACCTCTTTCAGCCGCTTTCCTTAACACGTCTTCGGGAACATCACGGTATTTATCGGGGAAAAGCTGTCTGCTTATCACGGAAGTAATACCACTTAGTTCCTTATCTCCTAGCATATAAGTATGTTCATCGGGATTGAAAACGACTTGTGATTTGATTAGTTTCATTTCAACTCTCCTTTCCTTCTTGTTACCGCTTCAATAAAACGTTTGTCACTTTGTAATTCTTTATAATTTCCCCATACTACCTGTAATGTCTCGATTGACAGGCTTGATCTTACTTCTTGCAATGCCATCGCAAGGAAATCCGTTTCCTCAGGTGTCGTGCTGTCAGGGTCCTTTTGCTCTTCTGTAGGAATCAGAAACATTTGAAGTAGAGAATATTTCAACGCTATGCTCATACATTTATTAAAACCCTTATCGGAACTGTCCTGAGCTTCTCCTACATTTACCGTTTCAACATACGATCCGTCAGTGGTCATGTACTTGAACTTTATCGTAGCTCTTGTGAATGTGTTCGTACCGCCGGATTTCGTTATCCTGTTCTCTGTTGTAAAGCTCTGCACTTCCTGTAGTATGAATACCTCATTTTTTGAGAATAATTCATGAAGTTCGTTCATAACATTGTCAATACCACGAAATTTGAACCCCTGTTGCTGGTTCTTCTCCGATTTGGTGATAGCCTTTGTTTCTTTGAGGATATTGGCTATCTTACTGTATATTAACTGTTCACTCATATAAAATTATTATTTACCAACACAAAAAAGGCAGGTCCGCAGTCCTTACAAAGTTCCGCTTCCTGCCATGATATCTTTCCGATTCTTCAAGCTCGTTTTCAAGAGAATCGATTTCTTCATTAAGCAAGGATATATACTTGCCCTTACATTCAGCATTGAATGTGAACCTTACCGATTCCTCACTCATTGACTGGACTATATCAAGCTCTGAATAAAGTTTATCCAGTTCATCGCTTATCTGTCTTCTTATAGTTCTCATAGTTATAATTTCTATACCTTTTCAAGAAATTGGACCGGCAACGAGCATACACCCTTCATATTAGGATATTTGACATCAGCATACCCGTTAGCGATATAAACAATCGTACCTGTCAGCGTATCACCTATCTCACGTACTTTATCACCTTTCTTCATAACCATTTTATTTTAAGTTCAACTTTAACCGGAGGATTCTCCATCTTGGAAAATCCGTCAAGAATTTGCTCTTTAAGAAGTTTGGGAGGTCTGTCAGTAATCTTACTATCCAAGACAGACAGTTCCTCACGTTCTCCGTCATAAAACACAAGCGTTACGCCTTGAACTATATATGGGTTCATGGCAGTTCGGTATAAGTAAGATTTACACCAATGCAGTCATGTGTCGCACGGATACTGTTACGGTATTTCTCCAAATCATCCACCATAACAGGCATGAACAATTTTACTGTATCCCTGCCACCACTGGCATACACAAGCTGGTAACTTGTTATTTGATATTTCTTTTCCATGATATTTATATTATTGTGGCAATGGTTTCCAAAAATCAATGTCCCATGCCCGGTTAGTATTTCCACATATCCAAATGTTCTTCTTATGCTCACTATCGAATACCAACATCCCGGTATTCACAAATTTCCCGGAACTCTTCACAAGCACTCTTGTGTCCAATGGTGGAGGATCTTTTTCTGCATTCCTCCATTTTATGGATTCCAAAACAAATCGAGCACCTTTCTCAAAATCCACCGATGCTGTTCTTTTGTGCGTAATCCCATGTATACCATTTGCATACTCTCTGGCTTTCTCCTTTATTATATTTATATCCATAATTTAACTTGTTTCCAATTAAAAAGCTCCTGTTGTCTTCACAGACTACAGGAGCAAAACCTAAACGACTTTATTATGACAACCTACAGCCACCGTCAGCGGAATCGGACCGCCATACTATCCGTTAAATGAAAGTAGAGATTAGAACAGATAATTATTTATGCTTATTTCCTTAGACAGTACCAGCCATGGACGGTGAAATTCCGTACCTATATTCACACACCGGCACGGACAAATTATGCAATTAACATTATAAACACAAAAAACTAGATGAAAAAATCATTCATATTCCTTTAACTCCTTATATGTCATTGCCACCAATCTCACACACAATAATGAGATAATAGAAAATATAATCACCGATACGGATTTTATAGGACTTTCCGTAACTATCGCACCATAAATCATTCCTAAGGAACATAGGGTGGCAAATATAGACAGGATAAAATTAGCTGTTTTCATTATATTATTTTTGGGGAAGTTTACTGAACCACTGGTGGAAGCTCTTGTATTTGCTTCATAATGTTAGATACTTCATCCGCATCTACATAGCCGATTACATCATTTGTTATTGAAGTGTTATAGCAAATTCCATTATTATCAAGAACTGCAACCTCATAAGTATCAATACCGTTGGAGTAAAACAAAGTACCTTTTAAAACACTTATTCCATATCCGTTCTCAAACTGCATTTTAGCATGCTTTGCGTTCATATATTCCTCACGGATGGAAGAAGGTAAGAGAAATGCATCTTTAGTCATTTCATGTTGTTTAAAAACCAAATCCTTGAATTGTTTTAGTTCATTCATGTCATTTTAATTATAAGTTTGTTCCCCTCAACGGCTTAAACCGGTTGTCACCCCGAATCTTACGGGAGGGGATATATTAGATCTTTCAGCGATACTTGTGCCTAACCAAGCATACTCCCACGCTAAAGACAAATTGGCGTGCTGAAAGTAAAATCATTTCAACTTCGTGGCTTTACCACCATCAGACATTTACAACCATTCGACCGTTATCGTCTTATCTTCGGTTGCTATCGGTGTCAATTCCGTTCCACTTGCACCCACCACTATCCACCATCACTGGCTTCGCTTACGTGCCTTCGCAGAAATACATCTTTTTATCGTACCAATATGTCAAAGAACTTTAAGCAGCTCCCCTCAACGGCTTAAACCGGTTGTTACCACGAATCTTACGGGAGGGAAGAAATTTATTTATCTGTTGAGATACAAGCCAGTTGTTTCTTTAGATGACTTATACGATCACATTCGATATCACATATTTGGCTACCTTGTTTTTGGTTGTGGGGATAATGCTTGCATTTCCCATTTTGATAACAAGGACATAACTGTCGGTACACTTTCACAGCTCGTTCCTCTATTTCCTTGGATGCGATATTAACAGCCTCCAATGCGTCAGCTTTAAAAATCAACGGCTCTATCGGATTGCCAAGCTGGTAGCATTTATTATTTATAAAATCGGTTGCTTTGCTCATTTTATTAATTCTTCTTTGAATAATAGTTGTTGAATAGCTTCCTTGCCATCACCGGATCAGTCAAGATTCTACGCCCATCCTGATATACCGCTTTTTTCAATATTCCATCCTTTAACTTTGCTGCGGTATTTTTGGAGCAACCGAACAACTGGCATATACCCTTAAGCCCGTACACGTAATCCTGTTCCTTGTCCTTGACATCACATCCCGACATCGTATCACGGATTATATTACTTAACACGCTCTTAAGTTCGCCTATTGTGAGGTCTATCAATCTGGTTTCATCTTTTATGGGTATCATGACAGTTTGTTTTAAATTGTTATACTCTTATTTTTATAATGGATTCTGCGCCAGCATAATTCTTTATCGCCTCTTCCCTTATTCTTACTGCGAGTTCAGTGTTAATAATGTACTTTAATGCTTTGCGTACTGTTTCACCGCTAACCCCGAAATGAGATGCGATGCGTTTTTGTGCACCTTGCGGAACGATTACCCGTGGGATTTCTTTGGTTCTTTCTTTTTTATTCATATATTTGTTTTATTAATTGTTATCGTTGCGATTTAAAACTGTATTAATTCGTTTTCACATTGCAAAGATAGTCCTAATTATAGGACTAACAAAATAATTTAGTCCTAATTTTGATACCAAACACTTATTTAGATACAATTCTAAATAATGCAGTATATAAAAGACTGAATATAAGTAAGATAAGATTAACGCAATAAAAAAAGGAGGTGATATGATTGAAAGAATTATATGGACTGAACTAGTATATTCTGCATATTGGGAACAATATATATCCCAATATGTAAGCCACAAATATGATTGGCGTAAAATATACAACTCTATCTTATTGATTTTATCCACAATTGGAGCGTCATCATTCAAGATATGGGAACTTATACCAAATGGAGAACAATGGATACCTATCATACTACTTTCTATAATGTCTTTAGTGCAATTGCTTTCAATTCTCCAAAACAGTATTGTAGACAGTGATGATACCATTAAAAAACTGATAGAGCTACGAATAAAATATTTATCTTATTTGGATAAAATAGAATCATTATACGTGGGAATAATAGCAAATGACAAAATCGTAAATGATGATATAAAGAAAAAATTCTATGAAATAAGAAAAGAAAAATATCATATTGAAGATCTAAAGGATTCTTTAAATATAAAGAAACTAAAGCTCCCCAACAAGAAGGCGCAACAAGAAATGGAAACGAGGCTTGCGAGAAAATATAAATTATAGCTCTTCAATAGCTCCTATAATTATTTTCCATAGCATTTTCAGAACTATAAATGCATACGCCAAGCCAAATAAAACCAATATTGATATCAATACATACTTTAAAATTATTCCAATCATTTTTATAAAACTATTTAAATTATGAACAAAGAAAAAACAAAGGTTTTTAATAAAACCACAGATAAACCAATCAATCCCGGCACTAAAGATTTTGGCCCTGATAAAATGCCTGATCCACCCAAACCTAAAAAATAATAGCATGATAGGAACGATCAGCGTCCTTCGGTCAATAATTCAAGGATTGATGCGGCACGAAGAATATAAGCACTCCACAAGGTACAATCTGCTTGCTTAAAAGGATGCCCATTGTTGCGACCGTCATTAGCCAAGCATAAGCGACCATCCGCTAACATGTCGGCAATGATTTTTAATTGAGAAATAACAGAATGATGTGAAAACGAACTTTGGATATCTGACTTTGCCAAACGTTCTTCTAATGTCATTTTATCCATAAATATAAAATTTAAAAAGAGAACCCACGTTACTGCAACCAACGCGAATCCTCTTTTGATATATTAAACGCCATATCAGGCAAGTTTAAACATTTGTAAGTAACAGTTGCAGTGTTACAACGCAAAGATAGTCCTATATATTAGACCAACAAAAAATATTAGAAAATATTATGAATGATGTTACTAAAAGATTTATAAACACCTATAAAAGTATGGGGTTAACAGGGTATAAAATTGGCAAGCAATCCAAAGTCATTACCAAACAGAAGATATCTAATATAGAAAGTGGCATTACCGAAGCCTCATTAGATATTATATCTGATTTTTGCAATACATATCATAATGTAAATGTTGAATACATAATACGTGGCAAGGGTTCACCACTAAAGACTACCGAATCATCCCCTACGTATCAAATTGAAACAAAAAATATTAACATAGATTTACAGGAGGAACAAATAGACAGCAAAAGGACTATCGAAGTCCTTATCAAAGTAATAGAAACATACCAAATAAGAACAGATGAACAGCTAAATATTATCGAAATGCTTAAAAATGAAAACGCCGATCTGAAAGAACAGTTACAAAAACAAAAAGCAAGCTAAACAAATGAACATATTATCATGTTTTTTTAAGGACATTAAAACCTTAATTATGAACGATGATATAATACACAAACTAGAGAAAGTTGTCCATAAGATGAATGAACAACATGATAGGCTGGAAAGGCTTGTTTTTGGAATTAAGCTAGATCTTATAGTATGCAATAAGATGAAGACAGAACAAAGTAGCACTTCTAAAATAATTAATCTGAATAAAAAAAACATATAACAACATAACACTATGATTATCAAAAGAAACTGCCTTTTCCTTTTAGACAAAGAAAAAGACAAAACAGACGCTAAACTCAGGTACAGAATTAAATGGGAAGGTAACACCGTAGCATTCAATGTAGGATACCGGGTAGAAGTATCAAAATGGATATCCGAAGCACAAAGATGCAAATCAAACACCTACCATGGAAAGAAGAAAGTATCAGCAGCAATAATTAACAGGCAGATATCGCATTATGAGGAACTGGCCGATGAGGTCTTTTACACATTTGAGCAAAATGGAACTTCCCCTACCGCGGAGGAATTCAGAAATGCGTTTAATTTAAAGTTGGGTAAAATAGAAGAAAAAGGGAAAAGCCTATATGAGTATTATGACGAATTTATCATCAAAGAAAGAAAGGAGAAGAGTTGGACCGATTCAACCTACAGAAAACATCGCACTGTAAAAAAACATATTCAGAACTTCGCCCCGAATCTTGAATTTTCAGACCTTACAGAAGATGGACTAAACAAACTGACTGATTATATGCTTAGCATAACCGATGACACAGGAAATCCGTCACTAAAGAATACAACAATAAAGAAAGATATTAATATATTTAAATGGTTTCTCCGTTGGGCTACCAAAATGGGATACAACAAAGAGCTTGCCTATGAGACATACAAACCCAAACTAAAGACCATTCCCCGAAAGGTAATATATCTCACTTGGGACGAGCTTATGGCAATAAGGGACACATCTATACCCGAAGAAATGGGATACTTGGCAAAGATAAAAGACATGCTCTTATTCTGCTGCTTCACATCATTACGTTTCTCTGACATGCAGAATTTAAAATGGTCTTATGTATTTGATAATCACATCGAAGTAACAACCATAAAAACAAATGATCCTTTGCGTATAGAATTAAATAAATATTCAAAAGAGGTTCTGACAAGATACATAAGAACAAAAGGATACGTGTTCCCGAGAATATCAAACCAGAAGATGAATGACTATTTAAAAACTCTAGGGAAACTATGTAATATTGACGCTCCTACCACCATTACATACTATAAAGGCAATGAAAGGATCGAAGAAATATTACCGAAATATGAACTTCTATCCAGTCATATAGGAAGACGCACATTTATATGCAATGCGCTTATGCTTGGCATCGCACCTAATATTGTAATGAAATGGACTGGGCATTCAGACTACGCTGCAATGAAGCCATATATTGAAATTGCTGACAAAGCAAAAGAAACAGCAATGAGTTTGTTTAATAAGATATAAGTCCCTGTTTTAGTCCCTTATTTCTATAAATAGCTTAAAATCAGAATATAATGTGGAGCATGCGAGACTCGAACTCGCCACCTTTAGACTGCCAGTCTAACGCTCTA
>ENA-UOJG01000477-UOJG01000477.1-human-gut-metagenome-genome-assembly--contig:-C47-NODE-477-length-56202-cov-22.530963_pt1 | contig 56202 bp, 41 predicted proteins | sample MGYA00242340_ERZ723887 | MGnify/ENA metagenome assembly ERZ723887 | reverse complement strand
GTTCCACGTCGATAATGGAATTCACGTCGAAGTTGTTCAGTCCCGTGAAGATGCTTTCCTTCGATACCCGCAGGCATCCCGTCAGCACCGCAAACTGCAAGAAGTCGTTCGTCTTGAGCGCCTGACCGAACAGTCCGCGGATCAGCGCGACCATTTCCTCGTAATAGCCGTGCTGGAATGCCTTGTCCAAAGGCACATCGTATTCGTCGATAAGGAGAATTACCTTCTGGCCGTAGTGCTGGTACAGCAAGGAGGAAAGCATTTTGAGACTTTCCCGCACGTCATCCGGCGTATCTTGCTCATTCAAGAAGCGTTCAAATGAGTATTTATCGTCCTCTGCTATCTGCTCACTCTGCATTAAAAAGCTGAGCCGAGAGATCTCCGCCCGCAAAATGCGCCGTAGCATTCCATATGCGTTCTCAAACGTCAGTCCGTCCACGCCCTTCAGCGACACGAACACCACCGGGAACTTGCCCATATACGCCTCGCACAGCGCCGCTTCTTTAGAGATCGCCAGCCCGTCGAACAGCGTCTTATCTGTGCCGATCTCAAAAAAGGACTTCAGCATGCTCATGTTCAGCGTCTTGCCGAAGCGCCGCGGACGCGTGAAGAGATTCACTTCTCCCCAATTCTTGAGCAGGTCAATAATCAATCTCGTTTTGTCCACATAATAGAAGTCTTCCCTGCGGAGCTTCTCAAAACTGTCGATGCCCACCGGCAGCTTTTTCCGTTCCATACGTCCGCCTCCCTCCTTTGAGCAGTCCTCACGCTTGCATTGCCTTACCAGGTACCATTTCCATTTTACCTCAAAACCCGCGCTTTATCAAGTTTCACCGGCAGATATAACGAAAAAAGCCGCCGATTCCATTTCCCCTTTCGAGTCCTTTGATAGAAAATCGGCGGACAGCGGCTCAGTTTCACCGCTTATGCATTTACGCAGACACGCGCTGCGTCCACTTTTGAACGCTCACCGCTCCATTTTCGAAGTGAACGGCCTGCACCTCCCGCAAAAACTGCTCCGTGCCAAATTCTTCCGCTCCCTTCCATTCCCAGCCGAGCGCATCGGATATTCCGCGCAGCAGTTCCTCTTCCGCAACCGACGCATTCCTGCAGCCGTTTCCAGTCTTCCCCTTCTGACGCTCCCGGCAGTTCCACACCTTATTATAAACCGGAGTGCCGTTCGCCGTTCCTCCGGAAAGCGTTCTGCGCTTATAGGGCGCGCCGCACTTTGCGCAGAACACCTTCCCATAAAGAAAATGCACTGCCGGCGTCTTCTTGTACACGCCGGAAATTCGGTCGCGCTTGCGCGCGTCCAGCACGGCCTGAGCCTTTTCCCAGGTTTCCCGGTCGATGATCCCCTCGTGCGTATCCCGCCAGTAATAGGTCTGATACTGTGCGTTCGGATCCGGCTTCTTCGTCAGATAGTGCTGCGGCGGACGCTTTTGCAGCATCCGATCCCCCACATAGATCTCGTTGCCCACGATGGACTGAATGCTGGAAGCGGAGAACGCCGTGCTTCCGCGCATCCGCTTTCCGCCCGCCGCCGTAATCGCCTCGGCGATCTTCTGATAGGCCATTCCCTGGTTGAACAGTTCAAACGCCATTCTGACAATCCACGCATCCTCGTTGGGCGTCAGCACGCCGTTCACTTCGTCATAGCCCAGCACGCGCCGGTTCCCCATATGGTGAATTCCCTGAGCGAATCGTTTCTCGTAGCCCCAGCGGATGTTCTGCGAGATGGAGCGGCTCTCGTCCTGAGCGATGGCGGCCATCATGGAGAAGATCATCTCGGAGGAAGCGTCCAGCGTGCTGAGTCGCTCCTTCTCAAAGCGCACCTCGACGCCCTTGGAGCGCAGCTGCTGGACATAGACCTGACAGTCTACCACGTTGCGCGAAAAACGGGAAATGCTCTTTACGAGGATCAGGTCGATCTTTCCCTCCATCGCGTCCGCGATCATCCGCATGAACTCCGGCCGCTTCGCCGCGCCAGTGGCCGATACGCCGCCATCGGCGTAGATCCCAGCCAGCACCCATTCGTCGTTCCGCTCGATGTAGCTCTGGTAATAACGCACCTGCGTTTCGAAGCTCTCCTCCTGGCTCTTCATGTCGGTGCTGACGCGGCAGTAGGCCGCCACCCGCTTTTTGCTCCGCTGATGGATGCTGGGGATGTGACGGATTTTCATTTCCTGGCATCTCCCTTCACTGGAATAATCGGAATGGGGTTCGGGTCCTCCAGCCGTTTCTGTATCCTCCGCCTGGGTTTAAGCGTTCCCTCCACCTTCCGTTTCCGGTAGACTTCCGCCGCGTACACCGGGTTCTCCCGGTGATGCCGCACGGGCAGCGGTACCGTCGTTTTCAGCCCGCACCTCCAATGCACCGTCAGCGTGTTCTCCTTTGAAAAAGTAATCCTGTCCACCGTATCGTCCAGCCAGTAGTAGTCCACCTTCTTCAAAAACAGGCGCTTTTTCCATAGCTCCAGCAAATGCTCCGCCGCCGTCAGCTTTTCCCTGCTTTTGCTTCTTTGCGGCTTCTCTCCTTGCAGCTTCTCTATCGTGGTCTGTATTTCGTCCCTGTTCAGCGCCTTGCAGGCGTTCAGCACCGCCTCGTTCACAATGGCGCTGTTGAGCACATACCGCTCGCAGGAGCGCTCGTTCCGTTCGCAGTGCCATGCGCTTTTATTGTCCAGCACATCGCTGCGCCGCTGGATCAGCCTTTGGCCGCAGATCGGGCACACCAGCTTGTCGTCGTAGGGATACTGCAGAGGACCCAGCTTGGAATTGCACATTGCGCGGATCTTCCGCACACGGTTGTACTGCGCCCGGTCGATGATGGCGGCGTGATGATCCTGTACATAATAGCTGGGATAGACGGTCTGGTCATTCTTCACCTCCCGGTGCGTCAGCGGATCCAGCGTCACGCGCTTCTGCATCATCACGTCTCCTACGTACTTCTCGTTGTCGAGCATCCGGTGAATCGACGTCTCGCCCCAAGTCAGACCCGTCGGCGATTTGTAGCCCTTCCTGTTGAACGCATTGGCGATTTGCTTGTGCGAGTACCCATGTATGTGGGCGGCGGAATGATTCCCACGTACATTCTGATGACCAACCTGAAGCTGCTGGACACGCGCTGGATTCTGGTTATCTCCGGCGGCCTGTCGATTTACAATATGATCGTCACCCGCACGTACTTCCAGACCAGCATTCCGGAATCGCTGTATGAGGCGGCACGCATCGACGGCAGCAGCGAGCTGGGCATTTTCTTCCGCATCGCCATTCCGCTGAGCATGCCGGTGATCGCGGTCATTGCGCTGTATTACGCCTCCGGCCACTGGAACGGCTACTTCAACGCCATGATTTATCTGACGCGGAACGATCTGAAGCCCCTGCAGCTGGTTCTCCGCCGCATCCTGATCAACAGCGAATCGGCCTACGATCAGGCGGCCGCCATGGAAGACGCGGACGCGGAGTATCTCAAATTTCTGATACATCAGGCACACTTGGCGGTTACGATGAAGTATTCGCTCGTGTTCATCGCCAGCGCGCCCATGCTCTGCATCTATCCCTTCGTGCAGAAGTTCTTCGTGAAGGGCGTTATGATCGGCTCTGTAAAGGGCTGATACCTGATCCTCTGTCGCGGAAGCGGCAACAATATAGAGGTAGAAAAAAGGAGGAACCCGTATGAAACTTACCGCGAAACTGCTGTCCCTGCTCCTCGCGCTCGCGATGCTGATGGGCATGACAGCCGGTCTGGCTGAATCGGACGCGGTCGAGCTGAACATCTTCTGTTCGCTGGCCTCGAACTCGGGTGTTGACGCCAACAACCTCTGGTGGTGGCGCTACGCTGAGTACCGTCTCGCGCAGAAGGGCATCAACGTTAAGCTGAACGTGACCGGCGCTGTCGGCGAAGAAGCTACCACCGGAAAAGCGCTGCGCCTTGGTTCCGGAAATCTGCCGGACATCATGTGGGGCTTCACCATGAGCGGCCCTGAAATCGTTCTGTACGGCGATGGCGACGGCGTAATGCTGGACTTCACGCCCTACCTGAACGAAACCGACATGCCGAACGCTTACAAGTGCTCGCAGACCAACGGCGCGGACGCCTTCGCGGCCTCCCTCTCTCCCAAGGGAAAAATCTACGGCATGCCCTACGTGGTAGACCGTACGCTGGGCTGGCTGGCCGGTTCTTCCCCGAACTTCAACTGCACTTGGATTAACACCACCATACTTGAGCAGCTCGGCTATGAAATGCCCACCACCAAGGACGAACTGTTGACCGTTCTGCGCGCCGCGAAGGAGTACGAGACGGAAAGCGGTAAGGAAATGATTCCGGCGCTGGCTAGCGATGGCGGTTTTCTGAACATGCTTGTGTTTGCGTATCTCGGATTCTACGGCACCGATCAGGCCTACGGCATCCAGCCGGGCATCAAGGATGGAGCCATCACGCTGCCGGCCTTCACCGAGGAATACAGAGAATACCTCGAGTTCTTCCATACGCTGTATGAGGAAGGACTGATTTCCACCGAGTACTTCACCATGGACGGCGAAACGCAGAAGGCTCTTGCCAAAGAAGGCAACTTCCTGATCTACGCCTCCATTCTGAATGAGGTTTCGGACGTTCCCGAAGTGTTCAAGCAGTATACGGCTCTGGCGCCCGTTACCTTCGATGAAGGCGTCGCGCCCGTCGCTTCCGTCACCGTTCCCTACACCTGCAACAGCGTCTGGGCTTCCGCCAAGACCGAGCACCCCGAAGAGGTTGCGGCTCTGCTTGACCTGCTGTATGACGACGAAGCCATGATGTGCTACTTCTATGGTCCCGTTCTGAATGACCCGCTGGGACTCGTGGAAGCATGGCAGATCAACGAAGCCGGCAACGACCTTGTGCACGCGCAGGTTGGTGCGGAAAAGCAGTACAGCACGCTGAACGAAAGACAGTTTGCTGTGATCGCGCCGTGCGGCCTTGTTGGAGACTGCTCCACCTACACCTACTATGCCAAAAACGTCGTCGCCGGTCTGGATTTCAATCTGGCTTATGACGAGTACGACGACTGCATTACCGGCAAGAAGGTTACCCTGACGAACAAGTCCGGTTACAAGGAGAAGTACGACAACAGCGTTGACGCTTACTACCGCCTGAACCGTTACTACGCCTGGATCAACAACCTGACCACCGTCAGAATATCCATGCTGTATTGCACGGCGGAAGAGAGCGAGCGCATCACCGACATCCAGTCCGTGCTGGATAGCTACATCCGCGAAAACTTCGCCAAGTTCGTTACGGGCGGTCGTTCTCTGGACGAGTTCGACGCGTATCAGGAAGAACTGAAGCAGCTCGGCATCGAAGAATTGCTTGACATCTACCAGAGAGGTTATGAGCCTTACATTGACTCCGTGTTCAACTAATCGTCGTTCGATGTAACTAAACCTTATCGCGCTGCAGATTCTCCGTTCGGAAGGGTTTCCGAACGGAGCGTTCGCAGCGCGTAATCGTAAATGGACAATTCCCATTCATAAAGCATTTCATAAAAAACCGGCCTTGAATATCGCTTATAGATGAAGGAGACTGTATTTAAACCATGGAACGAAAAATCAGAATCGGCCAGATTGGCATTGGACACAACCACGGAGACGGCAAAATGGACGCTTTCCGCAAGTTTCCGGAGCGCTTTGAGGTCGTCGGCTTTTCCGAGGATAATCCCGCGTGGCTGGAAAGGCGCGGAAATCTGCCCTGCTACAGCGGTCTTCAGCGCATGCCCGTAGAGAAACTGTTGGATGAGTGCGAAGCCATCATCGTCGAAACCGAAGTGCCGAACCTGACGAAGACGGCAGCCATGTGCGTGGAGCGCGGCAAACACATCCACATGGACAAACCCGCCAGCGGCACGCTGGAGGAATTCAAGCACGTTCTGGATACCGCGAAGGCGAAGAATCTTGTGATGCAGATGGGCTACATGTACCGCTACAATCCCGCCGTTTTGAAGACGATCGAGCTGATCCGCGAAGGTAAGCTGGGCGAAATCTATTCAATCAACGCGGAGATGAGCACCTTCCACTCTGTGGACTATAAGAAGTGGCTGACGACTTTCGAGGGCGGCATTCAGTACATTCTGGGAAGCCACTTCGTCGACCTGATCGTCTACCTTCTGGGCGAGCCGCAGCGAATTGTCAGCTTCCTGAAGCATACAAAGCTGGACGGCGTGGACTTCCCGGACAACAACCTTGCCGTGCTGGAATACGAGAAGGCGCTGGCGAGAATCTTCGTAAGCTCCGTCGAGGTTAACGGCTGGGGGCGCCGTCAGTTCGTGGTGACGGGAAGCAAAGGCTCCGTCTCCATCCTGCCGATGGAACGCAGAACCCACATGACCTACTCGGATATCCAAATCACCAACCAGCCCTATGAGGACGTGAAAATCGACATCCCCGTGGACGACTTTTCAAAGGACGGACGCTACGATACCATGGCGCTGGACTTTTACGACTACATAACCGGCGCAAAGGCCAACCCGTTCACCTACGAGCACGATTACCTCGTTCAGAAGGTGCTGCTGGAAATCGTCAAAGGCGGCACGCACAAAGCGTGACGATTCGGGCGAATAAATCATCGGGGCATCTGCTGCATTTCGTTTCGGCAGATGCCCCGATTTTCATCAATACACTTCAAAGGAAAACAGGTGAACGTCCCTGCTGCCCCATGTTTCCTCCGGAATCAGGCGAATGGCCCGATAGGCGCCGGAGATAGGAATCTGGTTGAGTCGCTGGTAGTTATTGGCGGCGGCGTGGAGAAGCTGGACGCTGCCGTCCTCCTTCACGCCCTCCAGCCGGTAGGCGCGAACCATGCTTCCGGGAACATGGAAATCGCCGAAGTTCAGGGGCTTGTTGCACATCATATTGTGAGAGAAGCGGGTGCCCTGCACCTCCGGCTGATCCGTGCGGTTCAGGTCGCTGTCCCAGATGATTCGCGCGCCGCTCACGCGAACCGGCGCGGGGAAGCGGTATTCGATGCACGTTCCCTTCTCCATGCGGCAGCCGTGGTCGATCTCCCCAACGGGGCGGTCGAAGCCGTCTCGAAGGGTCTCGACGTTTTCACAGCCCGTAAGCATGGCGTTTCGGGAAATTTCAGGAATTTCCCGCGTCTGGAAGGGCAGGTAGGAGTCGTCGTCCATCAGCGTCCGCCTGAGAAGCGAGAGCTTCTTTTCATACACGCCGCGGGGCGACAACCGTTCTTTTATCGCGATTGCGGCGGCCGTGCCGACCGCCTGTCCCAGCAGCGCGCAGGTGCCCATGACGCGGGTTGAGGAAAGCGCCCAGTGCGTGACGGAGATATTGCGTCCGGCGCAGAACAGGTTCTCGACGTTTCGAGAATACAGGCAGCGATAGGGAATGCCATAGGGCGAGGGCGCGTGGTAGTTCACGTTCGGGCGGATGGTGTTGCGGAACCCGCCGGGATCGTGATCGTCCATGGGCCAGCCGCCGTAGGCCACGGTATCCTCAAAGCGTCCCTCGGCCTCCACGTCGTTCTGGTTCAGCATGTAGTCGCCCACGTAGCGGCGGCTTTCGCGCTTGCCGGGCAGAATGCCCACCCAGTCAAGCCTCCAGTTCTTGTTCTTTTCCCTCTGCGAAGGATCGTTTTTCACAAAATCCCACAGACCGTAGGCCATGGCCAGCAGCTCGTCGCGCTTCTTTTCCGTATCGGCGATGGAATCGCCGTCGCCGCCGATTTCCAGATACCAGAAATTCTCGTGCGCATTGGAGAGATTGGGAATGCGGTGCGGAAGATCGGCGGGCGTATAGTGTTCCGCCCAGGCGGGCGGGATAAACGCGCAGGGTCTGCCCTCCTCGTGCGCCTGAATCATGCAGCTCATGCCCATGGTCTTGGTGTCGCCGGGCGCAATATTCCTGCCGATGCTTTCGCCGAACTCCTTCTCGCATTCGCGGCCGACCCTGAACTCCGCGCCGGTAATGGGCGCGAGCACGCTGTCGCCGGAGCAGTCCGCAAACAGCGCGGCCTCGAAGGTATGATACTGCTGCGTCGTCATCTGCCAGCCGGTCACGCTCTTTATGCGGCAGCCGTCCATTTCGCAGGCGTTTATGGAGCAGTTCAGGAAAAGCTCGATCTTCTCCTCTTTGCGCGCAAGCTCATACAGCACGCCGTCCCACACAGAATAGTTTTTATCGGGATTTCGATAGTAGTTTTCCAGCATCAGCTCTTCCAGAATGCCGGTTTCCAGCATATTTTCGCCCTGTGCGCCGCACACCCACATGCGAATTTCACTGGACGCGTTTCCGCCGAGCATGGGGCGCTCCTGCACAAGCGCGACCCTCGCGCCGTGACGCGCCGCGGCCACCGCCGCGGCAAGTCCCGCAAGTCCGCCGCCTACAACGCAGAAATCCACCCGATGATGAATTCTTTGAAATCCGGTTTTCATGAAGCTACCTCTCTTTAGTCAGAATCTCCGGTTCCACGGGTTCTCAAAGGGAGCGCATGGAACCGGAGATTCCCTCCCCCGGAGGGGAGAGAATCCGGCGGAAAGCGTCAGCCTACCATCGCCTGCCAGGCGGCGTCGCCCTCCTGAATGAAGCGGGTGTACTGATAGGTGCTGTCCAGTACGCTCAGGAACTTCGCCCACTCAGTCTCGTTGAGCTCGCGCTCGCCGGTGAGGAACTTGGCGCACTCTTCGCTGATGTAGGTCTTGGCGTCGGTTACATTATACCACTCGGGAATGTCGATCAGAGCGGTCACATCGGTGATGTAGGGCTGATAGAAGGAGTACTCAATGTACTTGTTGGCTTCCTGGCCGAACTTCACCAGGCAGTACTGAAGCTCATCGCGGCCACACAGCTGATAGATCCAGCTGAAGTTGACGTTCTTCACCTGATCGGGATAGATGGCGGCGACGCCGTTCGCGTCGTAATCCCAATGCTGGCCCTTAATGCCGTAGGTGGTCAGGGTAAGGCCGTCCTCGGTGCCCATGAAGTTGATGAACTTGAGCGCCGCTTCCAGCTTCGCGCCCTCCAGATCGGCGTTGATGCAGGTAAGAGAGGTGAACGCGTTGGAAGCATAGTTACCCACGTAGTTGGTCACGCCGTCCGGGCCGGTCACCGGGCCGACGATTTCCCACTCCGCCTCGGGGTCAACGGCAAGGAAGGCTTCCCACGCGGCAACCTTCTTGATAGAAGGCCACTGCAGCTCCGCAAGGATGGCGGACCTGGTCATGCACTTGTCGACCGCCTGACTGGGGGTAAGGCTGAAAATCTCGTGATCGATGAAGCCCTCGTTCCACAGACCGTTGGCGTACACCAGCGCGTCGTAGAAGTTCTGGGTGAGCATGGTATCGACGACGTGTCCGTCCGCGTCAAGGGAAAGCACGTTGGGCATGGTCACGCCGTACGCGCCGAAGATTTCGCAGAGCGTTTCCCAGCCGGAGCCAGTAAGGCCGATGGAGTCGTTCACGCCGTTGCCGTCGACGTCCGCCTTCATGGCCTCGCGCACCGCGTCCACCAGACCGGTCAGCGTGGTGGGCATTTCGGTGACGCCGGCCTTCTTAAAGGCGTTCACATTGTACCAGTACGCCTCGCGGAAGCCGTAGGGACGGCCGGGGATGGCGTAGGTGGCGCCGTCGATCTTGCCCGCGGAAGCATTGCCCTCGGTGAAGGCGAAAGCGTCCGCCAGCTTGTCGGCATGCTCGTCCAGGTTGAGCAGGTAGCCTTCGTCGGCGTACTGCTTCAGGTAGTTGCGGTTCTCCACGTTGAACACGTCGGGAACGTCGCCGGAGAACAGGCGCAGGTTCAGGTTGGTGGTGAGCTCGTCGGTGTAGACGTACCTGATGTCCACGCCGAGGTTCTCGCGAAGGTACTGTTCCACGAAGTTGTCCTTCTCAAGATCGGTTGCAGCCGCGCCCTCGAAGCTGCGGTTGGTGAAGAATTCGATCTCTACCGGGGCGTTCTCCGCACAGGCAGCCGTGCCCGCGACAGAGAAGACCATGATCAGGGCAAGAACGAGAGATGCGAGTTTTTTCATGGGGAATCCTCCTTTTCATCGTATTGCAATTGCCTTGGGCAATGACAATCAGCCTTTGATCGCGCCCAGCATAACCCCTTTGGTGAAGTACTTCTGCAGGAAGGGGTATACGCAGATGATGGGAATGCACGCGAACACGATGGCGCTCATCTGCACGGTGATGGTGGGCACGTATTCCTCCGCCTCCGCATCGCCGGTCGCTTTTTTGATGATTTCGCGCAGCACAACCTGAAGCGGGCGCAGGTCGGGATCGTAGCAATAGTACACGTAGGAATAGTAGCTGTTCCAGTAGTCCACCATGAAGAAGAGCGTGACGCTCATAATCACCGGCAGCGAAAGCGGAAGCACAATCCGCACCAGCGTGCGAAGCGGGCCGCAGCCGTCGATGATCGCCGCGTCCATCAGCCCGTCCGGCATGCTTTCGAAGTAGCTTTTTACCAGCAGCATGTTGTAAACGCTCAGCGCACCGGGGATGATCATCGCCCAGATGGTGTTCACGAGCTTCAGGTTGCGAACGACCATGTAGGTCGGAATCAGGCCGCCGGAAAAGTACATGGTAAACACCAGCAGCTTCAGCAGAACGGAACGGCCGGGCAGATCCTTCCGGCTCAGCGGGAACGCGAGCAGGATGGTCACCGTCATGGACAGCGACGTGCCGACGACCGTGATAAACAGCGTGTTCCCGAAGGACTTGAAAATGTTGGTCGAGTTGAAGATATACTCGTATCCGGTCAGCGTGAAGGAGCTCGGAATGATCAGCAGACTTCCCTTTACAACGTCCTTATAGGGCGTGAAGGAGGCGAGCAGCACGTAGATCAGCGGGAAGAACCAGAGAAGGAAGCACAGGCCGAGGGTTGCGTACACGAATACGTCAAACACCTTTTCGCCGGCCGTGGCAGAAAGCAGCTTGCGCCTTTTGCCCATTACCAAATCCCCTCCCCCCAATGCTGCGCGATTTTATTCGTGCTGAACACCAGTATAAAGCCGATCACGTTTTTGAAAAGACCCACAGCCGTAGAAAGGCCGAAGCGCATGTCCTCCAGACCGACGCGGTACACGTAGGTATCGATGATGTCGCCCGTTTCGTACACAAGCTCGTTATAGAATACGTACACCTGATCGAACCCTGCGTTCATGATGGAGCCCGCGGAGATGATGCACAGCATGACGAAGGTGGAGCGAATGCCCGGCAGCGTGATGTGCCAGATACGCTGAAGACGCCCGGCGCCATCCACCTGCGCGGCCTCGTACAGGGTGGGGTCGATGCTGGTCATGGTGGCGAGGTATATAATGGAAGAAAAGCCTGTACCCTTCCAGATATGGGTGATATACAGCATCGGCCGGAACGCCGAATTGGAGGTCAGGATGGACACAGTCGGCGAATCAAAGTAGCGCAGCACGCGGTTGATATAGCCGCTGGATTCGGAGCACAGCAGATAGGTAATGCCGTAAATGACGACCCAGCTGAGAAAATGCGGCATATAGGAAACGGTCTGCACCATGCGGCGATACCAGGAGGTGTGGCACTCGTTCAGAAGCAGCGCGAGACCCACCGCGGCCAGCTTGGCAAGCACAACCTTCGTGATGGAGATGATCAGCGTGTTGCGAAGAAGGCGATAGGCATACGGCGAGTCAAAGAAGGTCTTGAAGTGGAGATACCACGGGTTCGCCCACGGGCTGCCCCAGATGCCCTTCTTCATGCGGAGATTTTTAAAGGCCAGCATGATGCCGTACATAGGCGCATATGAAAAGATAATCAGCAGCGCGAAGCCGGGAATGAGCATCAGATAATACTCCCAGTATTTGAAAAGGCCCTTCCTAAACCGCTCCCACGGCGTACGCTTCAAAACAAGCGTGTTCATATGCCACCTCCGTTCAATACTGAAAATATTATAGCACGCACAATTATCCGTGAGAATAGAATAAACCGGCGCGTATCTTCAATAATCCGTCAATACTTGCGCACTATTTTATATGTGTGCTATAATGGACAATGGAAAGCTACCCGAAAGAGCGGAGATTTTGCGGAGGGATGCGCGAATATGTACAGAAAAACCGATGAAATTCTGATGCGCACCATCGTGTCGGACATTCTTTCCTATATGCGGTATCTGAGGGATCAGCTGGGATTCGAGGTTTCGGTTCACCAGATCGACGCGTTCGCTTCCGGCTATATGACAGAGCTGCGCTCGTTCAACAACCACGAATGCATGTACTGCCGGTATATGAAGGGACATATGCAGATCGCGCTGGACTGCGTCGCTCATCAGCGCGCGCTGTGCGATAAAATCGGCACGGAGCCGTTTTTCGGCACGTGCTGGCTGGGCGTAGGCGAATACGTCTTTCCGCTGTTCGATAACGACCATACCGTGGTCGGCCTCATCAGCGTAAGCGGCTACCGGGGCGACCCGGAAAAGACCCGCGCGCAGACAGGCAAGGTATGCGCAAAATACGACCTGAACCCGGACGAGGTCATCCATATGCAATCGTCGCTGAACGAGGATATTCCTCCCTTTGAGAAGGTAAAGCAGGTGATCGAGCCGCTGAAGTATATGTTCATGCTGTTTCAGCAGTATATGGAGCGCTTCGCCGTGTACTTCATCGGCGCGGATCTTGGCACCTCGGCGCTGTTCGGCCGAATCAGCTTTTTCCTGCGCAATCACCTCAACGAAAACTGGCCGGAAGCGGAGCTCGCCAGACACTTCTCGATTTCCGAAAGCACCCTCTCCCGAATGTTCCGCCTCTATACAAAGGGCGGCTACCGCGGCTATATGAATACCCTGCGAACTACCATTGCCAGGGTCTACCTGGAATCCAGCGATATCAGCATCCGCGAACTCTCCACCCTGCTGGGCTACTCCGACCCCAACTACTTCTCCACCGTCTTCCGAAAGCTCTGCGGTGCCTCCCCCGAAGGCTTCCGTAAAGCCCACCGGAATCGGAAGCCGGGGGAATAGTTTACTGTCTACAACAGCGGATGATCATTATATATAAATTCCCATCAAAAACAATGTGGAAACCAACATAGAAAATCCGATTTTCGCACGAATTCGAACAAAATCCACTTTTTCGTCGGGATGGATTGGGGTATACTGCAGTCATCCCGATAGAAAGTGGGTATGAGGATGAGCGCGCGTGTCAGGGCTCTTTTAAAGGATTTCCGGGTTCATCGGACGCTTTGGCTGATGATGATTCCAGCCTTTGTCTTCTTTATCGTCTTCAGCTACATTCCGATGGCTGGTGCGTACTTTGCGTTCACGAAGTACGAATTCAGACTGGGGTATTTTCGCAGTCCCTTCATTGGGCTGGGAAATTTTGCGTATCTGTTCAAAAGCGGAATTCTGTCGCAGTTAACGATAAAAACGCTGCTCTACAATCTGGCGTTTATCCTGTTTGGAAACGTCGCTCAGATTCTCTGCGCACTATTTTTGAACGATCTGGGAAGCAAGCGCTTTGTGCGCGTCTCGCAGACCATCATCTTCCTTCCGTACTTTATTTCCATGGTGCTCGTTGGCGTATTCGCCTACAATCTTCTGAATATCGACAATGGCTTTATAAACAGCGTCCTGAGCCATTTCGGCATGAAGAAATTCAATTTCTATATGACGCCGGGCGCGTGGCCGTTTATCATCGTCGCGTTTCATGTGTGGAAGGGGCTGGGCTACGGCACGGTCATTTACCTTTCCACACTGACGGGACTGGATCCGGAGCTGTACGAAGCGGCGCGTATCGACGGCGCGAACAAATGGCAGCAGATCGCCTACATCACGATTCCACTTTTGAAGCCTACCGCGGTTCTGCTGATGCTCTTCTCGCTGGGAAGCATCATGAAAGGCAACTTCGAGCTTTTCTATCAGCTGGTCGGGAAGAACGGCGCGCTTTACGAGGCGACCGACATCATCGACACCTACGTATACCGCGCGCTTATGGTGAACTACGATATCGGCATGTCGTCCGCGGCCGGGCTTTATCAGTCTGTTTTCGGCTTCCTTCTGGTTGTGACCGTGAACGGTCTGGTAAAGAAATACGAAGCTTCCTACGCTTTGTTCTGACGGGAGGGAAGACCATGAAACGGAATACCAATTCCATCCGGGAGGACAGGGGCACCTTTTCGTATCGCCTGATCGGATACATCGTAATGTCCATCATCTCGATCCTCTGTCTGATTCCCTTCTGGCTGATGCTGAGCGGCTCGTTCTCGGACGAAGCGGACATCATCGTCAACGGCTTCAGCCTGTGGCCGCGCGTGTACAGTCTGAAGGCATACCAGAGCATATTTGCCAACGGCGGAAGAATCGTACGCGCCTACGAAGTGACCATCTTCGTTACGGCGGTCGGCGCGGGAATCTCCATTCTCGCAACGTCCATGACGGGCTATGTTCTACAGCGGCAGGATTTCAAATACCGAAACGGGCTGTCGTTCTTCATCTACTTCACGACGCTGTTCAGCGGCGGTCTGGTTCCGTGGTACATCCTGATCATCAACCTTGGGCTGAAAAACTCCGTATGGGCGCTGATTCTTCCAACGCTGATGAGCCCATGGCACATCATGCTGATGCGCAACTTCATTCGTTCCATCCCGTTTGAGGTTGTGGAGGCCGCCAAAATCGACGGCGCGGGCGACTGGAAAATCTATACATCCGTGATTCTGCCCCTGGCGAAGGGCGGGCTTGCCGCGGTTGGGCTGTTCATTGCGCTGAAGTACTGGAACGACTGGTATCTGGCCAATCTGTTCATGAACAACGAAAACGGCTATCCACTCCAGTATCTGCTGTATCAGATGCTTTCCAGCGCGGAATTCCTGAAATCCGCCGCCGCGGCCAACGTGGACATCAGCGCCGTACAGGCGCCCACCGAAACGCTGAAACTGGCGACGGCCATGGTGGTTACCGGCCCGATTCTGCTTCTGTACCCCTTTGTGCAGCGGTATTTTGTGAAGGGCATCACAATCGGCGCTGTAAAAGGATAAAAAAACCGTTTCCAACGCACGGGTTGTGCGTTATAATAGCAAGGGAGGTTGTCCTTATGAAGAAACTCGTATCCTTAGTACTGACTGCCGCGCTGCTGCTGCTGGCCGCGGCGCCCTGCATGGCCGAGGCTCTGTTCGAAGAGCCCGTGGAGCTGGTGTGGTACGGCCACGCGAACGCGTCCGGCACCGAGGAAGCGCTCGCCAAAATGAACAAAATTCTGAAGGAACGCTACAACACCACGCTGGTCGTGAACCACATCGGCTGGGGTGACTGGCAGAGCCAGTACAACCTGCTGCTCACCTCCGGCGAGAACATCGACCTGATCTATGTAAACAGCGCCATTTACAGCCAGTATGCTCCCACCGGCGCGTTCCAGGATCTGACGGAGCTGTTCCCGGAATACATGCCTGAAACCTACAAGTACTTCACGGAAGACGAGCTGAAACAGTTCGCCGTGGACGGCAAAATCTACGCCGTGCCGTCCTCCATGCGCACCTATATGCCCTATGGCGTTGTGTACCGCACGGATATGCTCGATGAGCTCGGCGTGGAGCCGATTACCGACATGGAATCCTTCGAAGCCTTTATGGACGCGGTCGCCGCAACCGGTGCCATCGCCTACAACGGCAACCCTGAGGATCGCTTCCTGCGCATGTTCCGCGCGTACTATAAGCTTGAAACCATCGCCAACGACGCCACCTCGGTCGCGCTGGTGCAGGATTTTGACGACCCGGCAAGCATCGTCGCGTATCCCTTTACGGACGAATATGTAGAGTGGGCGCACCGCATGAAGGACTATGCCGACCGCGGATACTGGAGCCAGAACGCGCTTTCCTCCACACTCTCCGCGTATGACATGATCCAGCTCGGCACCTCCCCCATGTCCATTGAGAACACCGACGGCTTCAGCAAAATCGTCTCCGCTCTGAACACCAACGTACCCGGCGCGGAGGTCGGCTTCTGGAGCTTCACAGACCTTACCGGCTATGCCATTCCGAACAGCATTCTGAACGACGCGTTCGCCATCCCCGCCGTATCCAGGAACGCGGATCGCACGCTGACGATCGTCGAGGCGATCAAGACGAACCAGGATCTGTATGACCTCTGGATGTATGGCATCAAGGGCTACCACTACGACCTCACCGAGGACGGCCGTCTGATCACGCCCGCCGCCGGGCAGCCCGACACCGTGACCTACAACCGCAGCAGCGTAAGCTGGTTCATGCGCGTGGACAGCATGAATCGCGTGAACGTGAACGCATGGGCGGGCGCGAACGAGCTGCAGGAGAGCTTCCGAAAGATCGGCCGGCAGAATAAATACGGCACGGTTATCATCGATTACAGCAGCGTGCAGGCAGAGCTTGCCGCGGTAAACCAGGTCATGCAGCAGTATGGCGCGCCCATCAACGTCGGTCTCGTCGACGACGTGGACGCGGCGATTGCGGAATATCGCGCGAAGCTGACGACCGCCGGTGTGGAAAAGCTGGTCGACGCAATCCGCGAGCAGACCGTCGCCTACTGCGAGCAGCATTAATCGTCACAATCAGGATGGAGGGGCCGGCTCACTGGGTCGGCCTTCCGTCCATATCTGGAGGAATTCATGCAGACAAGGGAAGCGGGCAGAAAGAGGCTGCGCAGGCGCATGATCGTGTCGTCTGCGGCGATTGTCGTCTCCATGCTGCTCTGCCTGATGATCGCCTCAAACCTGATTCGGGACATCGGAAGCTACCAGCACGACCAGTATACGACCACGGCATGCAAAATGCTCAAGACGCACGCGGAGCAGATTCGTTCCGAGTCAAAAGAGCTTCTCGATCAGATGACGCTGGACGTAAACCTTGGAAAACTGATGAATTACGCCGAATGCGACACCGGAAGCCTGATGATGGGGCTTCGCAAGCTGCAGGCCTACCAGAAAACCTGCCCGTGGGTGGATTCCATTTATCTCTATAACGCGCAGAACGACACCTTCTACGTCGTCAGCGATTACGCGCTTCAGGCGGTTCAGGCCAAGGAAGAGTTTTTTGACGGCGGCGTTTCCGAGATTGTGGACGGCATTCACGACTACCGAAACATGGAGCCCCTCGTGCGCTGCTTTTCCGCCGGCTGGCCTCAGGAGAGCAACATCGGATATGTGACCTTCCTGCGATACAACACGCTGGCGAAAGGCCGCACAAACGTCTACCTCATCAATATAAAGCAGGACGTATTTTTTCAGTACGCCGACGTATGGCAGACCACGCCGGACGACTGCCTGATGTATCTGAACGCCGACGGCGAGATTCTGATGACGAAAACGCAGACGGCGGAAATTACCACGCTGGCCGGCGCCGTCAACAATGCGCCGGGGCAGAAGGGCCGTCTCTCCCCCTCCGCGAACACCGTGGCGGTATATGACCGCGATTTTCCGTTCGGCTGGACGTTCGTGTATCAATGCACGGCATACGACCAGTTTTTGGCCATGTCCGCCGTGGAATATGGCCTTGTGAAGGTTCTTCTGCTGATGGCGCTTCTGGCGGCGCTGCTTGTGCTCGTCATTATCTTCGTCAGGCGATTCTTCCGCGCCATGCATGAGCACATTCAGGAACAGCAGGAAATTCAGCAGGAGCAGCAGCGTGTCCGTCGAATGGCTCAGCATTACCACATTCTGAACGCCCTGAACGGCAAGGAAGCCCTTGAAAACACCGTGCCGGGCATCGCGAGAATCCTGATGGTATGCGGCGAAGGCGATGGCGAACGCTCTGCCGACAGTCTCGTCTCTCTTTTGAAGCAAGCGCACGGAATTGCCTGCGTTTTCAGGGAAGCCGATGAAAAAGACCGGGAAATTCTCTGCTTCCAGAGCATGGACGGAGAGGAAAGCGGTCTCGTCAGGGCCATTCGCGAAGCCGTCGGCCGATTGGAAAAGACAGACCCGATTTTCGCGGTGCTGTCCGATGAATTTGAATATCCGCAGGGACTGTCCGAGGCGTATCAGCAATGTCTGGATATGGAAGCGTACCGGCCGCTGTGCATGGAGGAGCGTCTGTTCACGCGCGAGGAGCTGGACAGAAGGCAGACCTGCGTATGGAATCCGGACGAAGCCCTGGAGCGGCTGAAGGAATCGATGCTGGCGCTTCAGAAGGAGCCGGCGTGCGACTGGGTTCATATGATCGTCCGAAAGATCGCGGGCGGCACCCTCTCATCCTGCCGCGAGGGAATCCTGCGGCTGCTCGTCTCCGTAACGGAAACCACGGAGCAGATCAACCGGCAATACGGAACCGACACAAACGAGCTCGAGGAGGAACGCCTCCGGGACCTTTCGCCGAAGCAGGTAGAGGCCTATCTGTGCGCATGGATTCGCCGCACAATCGACGACGTACAGGAAAAGCGCAGCTCGAGATACGGCGAGCTGACGGAGAAAATCTGCCGGTTCATACAGGAAAACGCCTGCCAGAAGGACTTCTGCGCCGCGGCAGTCGCGGAGGCCTTCGAACTGAGCGCGCCCTATATTTCGAAGATCATCAAGGGACAGACCGGAAGGAGCATAGCGGAGTATATCGTCGATGTGCGGATGCGGGCGGCAAAGGCCATGCTTGTGAATTCGTCGCTACCCATCGCGCAGATCGCCGAGAGCGTTGGCTTCTCAGACGCGCAATATTTCCACAGGGTTTTTAAAAATGCGGAACATCTGACCCCGGGGCAGTACCGCAAAGAACATCAATCAAAAGGAGAAGGAGAGACCACCGATGAGTAAAACAGGATTTCTGCACGCGGAAGGAAAGAAATTCATCGACAGGAACGGAAACGAAATTCAGCTGCGCGGCGTGGCGCTGGGCAACTGGCTGCTTCTGGAAGGCTACATGTGGGGCTTCATGACGACCGCCTGCAATCGGGAATGGCTGATTCAGGACGCGTTTCGCCAGCTCGCGGGCCCGGAGGAAGCAGAAAAGTTCTTTCCGGCATACCGGGATGCCTTTATCACGGAGACGGATATCCGCATGATCGCCGAGATGGGCTTCAATTCCATCCGCATTCCCTTTAACTGGAAGCACTTCATGTACGAAGGCCCGGGCATCCGCTTTAAAGAGGAAGGCTTCTTCCTGCTCGACCGCGTGATCGGCTGGTGCCGGAAGTATGGACTGTACGCGTTCATCGACATGCACGCCGCGCCGGGCGGACAGACCGGCTCCAACATCGACGACGGCTTTCAGGACATTCCGCGTCTCTTCATCGACGCGGACAACTGGGAAAAGGCGCTTGCGCTGTGGGAGAAAATCGCGCTTATTTACAGAGATGAGCCCACGGTCGCGGGCTACGACCTTCTGAACGAGCCGCTTCGCCCGAAGCGCGCCGGCGCGCCGATTGAGGACATTGACTGCTTCCTGCCATCGCTGATTCATTTCTACGATGCCTGCGTCGCGCGCATCCGCAGCGTAGACCCGAACCACATGTTCTCCATCGAGGGCGCGCACTGGGCGCGGGATACGCGCGTGTTCAACCACCTGTACGACCCCAACATGTGCATCCATTTCCACGCCTACTGGACGCTGCCGCAGAAGGCGCTCTTCGAGCCCTACATGGAGCTGTCCGAAAAGTATCAGGTGCCCCTCTGGCTCGGCGAAACCGGCGAAAACACCAACGAATGGTTCACGACCATCTTCCCGTTGCTGGACGAGCTCGGCATTTCGTGGAACTATTGGCAGTGGAAGAAGTCCATCCGCGAAAACTCCAACCTCGTCGTGCGGCAGCCGGAGGGCTGGCAGCAGATGATCGATTTCGTCAAGGGCGGCCCGCATCCCGGCTTCGAAAACGGCAAGCGTATGCTGGACGAATGGCTGGTCAACTGCCGCGCCGAAAACTGCCGCGTCATTCCGGAGGTAATCCATTCCATTCTGCGCCAGCCGGGCATCACGATTCCCGCGCTCTCCTATATGGAGGGCGGCCATAGCCATGAATCCTTCTGCGAGCGCGACTATCGCAATATGGACGGCATGCAATATCTCACGCGGTACGGCGCGGCGCCCGAAATCGACCCCAGCCACGCGCACGGCGATTCAAACATCCGCACAGACCACCCGTGGAGGATGTACGACCTTCTTCTGAAAAAGGGCGAATACGCCTCCTACCTCCTGCGTCCGAACCAAACCCCCAGCGCGATCACGCTCGTCGGCTACGCGCCGGACGGCGACGCGGAGCTGGAGGTCGAGGTTGCCGGCGTTCGATCCGTCCTCTCCATCCCCCACGCCCTCCGCCCCGCGCCCATCGGCCGCATCTCGATCCCCGCCATCCCGGAAACCACCCTCCGCCTCACCACCCTGACCGCTTCGGTCGCGCTGGAGAAAATAGACTTCACGGAAGCCTGATGGCGTTAGAGGGCCGCCTGAAAAAAACTCCTGTCGCGGAATTCATCTGCGACAGGAGTTTTTCCATACGGAATCACATGTCCGTCCGGGTAATATTGGTTGCCCAGCGGTTACTGCGGTAGTGGTGAATGAACAGGGGCATTTTCACGAATTCGTCCAGGCAGAGGACGAAGTAGACCCACATTTCGGGCAGCTTCAGCACGAACGCGCAGATGAGGCCCACGGGGACGGCATAAATCCACATGGCGCAGAGGTCGGCGACGAGGCCGAATTTCACGTCGCCGCCGGCGCGGAACACGCCGCACACCAGCATGGTATTGACCGACTGGCCTATAATATAGTAGGAATTGATCCAGAGCATCAGGCCGACGTATTCGCGCGTGCGGTCGGTCACCTGCTGCGTGAGCAGGTAGTGCATGACGTTCAGCACGGGCGCGCGGCAGGCGATGATCACAAGGCCGCCCACGACGGCCGTCGCGAAGCTCAGAAAGAAGAACCGGCGGCCGTACAGGCGCGATTCCTCGATTTTGCCCGCGCCCATCGACTTGCCCAGAATGATCGCCGCGGCGGAGGACGTGCCGAAGCATACCACCGTCGCCAGATTGCGCACGACGCCCGCCACGGAATTGGCGGCGACGATGTCGCTGGACAGGCGGCCGAGGATGGCCGAATACACGCTGAACGCCAGTCCCCACACGATGTCGTTGGCGGCGGCGGGCACCGAATAGCGCATGAAATCCTTCATCAGCGCCGCGTGCCGCGCGAAGAAGTCCTTCACGCGCAGCTTCACCGTCTTGCAGATCACGGTTGTATCCAGCAGGCAGTACAGCGCTTCGCAGGCACGGGTAATCGTCGTCGCCAGCGCGACGCCCACGATGCCCAGCTTCGGGAACGGCCCCCATCCAAAGATAAAGCAGGCGTTCAGCGCCACATTCATTAAGACGGCCGTGCCGTGCACGATCGCGCTCATGTTCACGCGCTCCACGCTGCGCATGACCGCCAGATACAGCGTCGCGAACGCGCTCAGCACATAGCTGGGGCTGAGCGCGACGAGATACTTGCTTCCCGCCTCGATCAGCTCGGGCTTGTTGGTGAAAATGCGCATGATGCTTCCCGGCACGAACGCCGCGGCGAGCGTAAACAGAAGGCCGATGGCCACAGAAAGCCGCAGCGAAATCGCCATCACGCGCTCAATCGTGCGCCGGTCGCCCTTGCCCCAGTACTGCGCGGCGAGCACCGACGCGCCCGACGCAATGCCGAACAGCAGCATGTTCAAAACGAACGCCACCTGCCCCGCCAGCGACGACGCGGACAGTTCGTTCTGCCCCACCAGCGCGAGCATCACCACGTCCGCCGAGTTGACGCACGCGTCCATCAGGTTCTGAAGCGCAATCGGCAGCGTGATTCGGAAGGTCATTTTGTAAAACGCGCGCTTTTCCTCGCGCGAACCCAGCGCAGGCTGCATGGGAAATTCCTCCATCCTCTGTGAAAACACAATTTCCACCATTATAAACGCAGCCCGTGAAAATGTCCACCCAAATGCATGTAAATTCCCCCGTCCCGCACGGGCGGATAAAAAGTGAATCCATCAGTCCCTCGCATTATGCAGATTCTTCTATCTGCGCACAATATTTTGATAAAAACGGCAGAATTTCATGGATTGCTTGCAAAATTTACGATAGCGCTGTATACTACCTATAATTGTGCAAGCTATACACTTCGCTTGCCGGACGGAGGTACATTCCAATGGACAACGCGCAGGAGCTGCTGCAGCGATTGAACCACAGCGGCAAACGTCTGTCGAAGAGCCACCGGCGCATCGCCGAATGCATTGTTACCCATTATGACAAGGCCGCGTTCATGACGGCCTCGAAGCTGGGCGAGTACGTGGGTGTTTCGGAATCCACCGTGGTTCGTTTCGCCGCCGCGCTCGGCTACGACGGCTTCCCCCAGCTGCAGAAGGCGCTGCAGGAGCTGATCCGGCACCGTCTCACCGCCACGCAGCGGCTGGAAATGACCGGCGACATGGGGCACGCGCAGGTACTGAACAAGGTGCTGAAGACCGACATTCAGAACATCCGCACCACGCTGGACGAGCTGGATCTCGCCACCTTCGACGCGGTGATCGAGAGCATCCTTCAGGCGCGCAACCTCTACGTGCTCGGCCTTCGCGCGTCCGCGCCGCTGGCGGAGTTCTTCGGCCACTACCTCAACTTCATTTTCCCGAACGTGCACACCGTCACCAGCGGCGTATCCGACGTTTTCGAGCAGATCGCCCGCATCAGCGACGAGGACGTGCTGATCGGCATTTCCTTCCCGCGCTACACCAGCCACACCGTGAAGGCCATGAAGTTCGCCCGTTCCCGCGGCGCGACGCTGATCGCCATTACCGACGGCCCGCTCTCCCCGCTGCACGCGGAAGCGAACCTGTGCCTGATGGCGAAGAGCGACATGGCGTCGTTCGTCGACTCGCTGGCCGCGCCGATTTCGCTGATCAACGCGCTGATCGTGGCGCTCTCGCAGCGCCGCCGCACGCAGGTAACCGACTATTTCGACAAGATGGAAAACATCTGGTCGGAATACCGCGTGTATCTGGGAAAGAGCGGGGAATAAGCCATGGCCAAGCGAATTGCCGTAATCGGCGGCGGCGCGGCCGGACTGATGGCCGCCCTTTACGCCGCCCGCTCCGGCGCGAGCGTGACGCTTTTCGAGCGCAACGAAAAGCTGGGCAAAAAGATTTACATCACCGGCAAGGGGCGCTGCAACGTGACCAACGCCGCCGAGCCGGAAGCGTTCATGAAAAACATCGTGCGCAATCCGCGCTTTCTGTACGCTTCGTTCGCGGCGCTGAATAACACCGGCCTGATGACGCTTCTGGAAGACCTCGGCGTGCGCCTGAAGGTGGAGCGCGGCGAGCGCGTATTCCCGGAAAGCGACCATGCCAGCGATGTTACGCTGGCGCTGGAACGGGAAATCCGCCGTCTGGGCGTGAAGGTGCTTCTGAACGAGCGCGTCAAGCGCGTGCTGTCGGAAAACGGCCGCGCCGCGGGCGTGGAAACCGAGGACGGCCGCGCGCACGCTTTTGACGCTATCGTCGTGGCCACCGGCGGCCTGAGCTATCCCACCACCGGCTCCACCGGCGACGGCTACGTCTTCGCGAAGGACGCGGGACACGCCATCGCGCCCTGCCGCCCGGCGCTCACCTCCATTGAAACGGTAGAGACGTGGCCGGAACGGCTGATGGGCCTGAGCCTGAAGAACGTCGTCCTGTCGGCGTATCAGGAAACCGGCGGCAAGCCGAAAAAGCTGTTCTCCGAAATGGGCGAAATGCTGTTCACACATTTCGGCGTGTCCGGCCCGCTGGTCTTAACGCTTTCCAGCATCCTGCCCGAGAGCGTCTCCGGCGTTCGCCTGTCCATCGACCTGAAGCCCGCGCTGGACGAGGGCGCGCTCGATCAGCGCATCCTGCGCGACTTCTCTCAGATGAAAAACAAGCGCCTTGGCACGTGCATGGACGGCCTTGAGCCCCACGCGCTGGGCGAAATGATCCTTGAGCTGTGCGACCTGTCGCCCTATCAGCCCATCAATGGCGTGACCGCCGTCGAGCGCAGGCGCCTTGTGAAAACACTCAAGGCCGTGCCGCTCACGGTAAAGGCGCTGCGCGGCATGAACGAGGCCATCATCACCCGCGGCGGTGTGCAGGTGAAAGGCGTGAACCCCTCCACCATGGAATCCCGCCTGCTGCCCGGCCTGTACTTCGCCGGCGAGGTGCTGGACGTGGACGCTTTAACCGGCGGCTTCAACCTGCAAATCGCCTTTTCCACCGGCGCGCTCGCCGGAAAATCCGCCGCAGCCGGCTGACCTCTCCCCCGCCGCGCCCTTCCATCCGGAAAAGCGCGGCGTTTTTATATCCTACCGCAATTCTATTTTTAAGGCATCACCGCACAATTCGGCGGCGCGTCGGGCGATGTCTTTTCCGCCATCTGCGGCATGAAAATTCCTCGATTTACCTCCAGTAAACCTTCGGAATTTTCATTTGCATCTGACGAAAAATCCATTCGCCGGCCGACCACCTCATTTGTGCGGTGTCGCCTTAAAATTATTCCGAACCACGCAGGAACTTTCGTTTCTTTGTCGAATATTTATAAATTATTGGATTTAGAACCCCATCCGGCTTCCGACATTTTCCTCTCGTCCGATCTCAGCACGGAACGACGGCCTTCCCCCGACCGACTCCGCATTCGCCGTATCGCATAGCATCAGAGAAATGCCTGACACTTTATTATAGTAGGAGGGAAAAGCACATGACTCCTATCCGCCAGCTTCTCCGGCAGCCTGTGCGCCTGATTGCCGTTTTACTTCTGCTCGGCCTGTCCGCCGCCTTCTTCAGCCTGAGCGCGGGCGTGTTTGTCTCCGCTCAGGCAACCTTGAATGAAATCGAACGCAACTATATAACCATCGCCGTTCCAACCTCGGAGAGTACGATGATCGAGTCAGACGACAACTATGTCACCCACGAAAACGCAATCAGCAGCGAAATGTGGCGGTATATGGATTCCCTTGCCGAGAGCAAAACACTTATACGCGGCGCCTATTCTCAAAAATTCATCAGCGCCTACTGTCCGTCCGTGCGCACCGTTATCAGTGCGGAAGAAGACGGTATTTATACTCATAGTTCCGATAAACCCTATAACCGCGCAGTCTTTGTAATTCGCGTTGAGTCGGTGATGGCCAATGATTTTCCATTCTATGACAGAATCCTGATTTCCGCCAAAATCACAGCGACGATCGAGGAAATTATACAGCTTCATCCCGGTTACCAGACGCGCGGAACGCTGAAAATTTCTCACATCTTCAATTCTCGAAATGAATTTGACGCGCTCGGGCTTGCTCCCGGTCAGCGCTATCTGCTGAACGGAACAGACTACGCTGATGAAGATTTATCTCTGCGTACAGACATTGCCTCTCATCTTCGTCTTCCTCCGTCCGAGGTCGACCTTGCCGACCTGTCCTATGACATCCCTACAGCTATATTGGACAGCCTTAACGTGCATGATCCCGATTATCACCCTGTGGCCTCCTATGAAACAGAGGATGTCAGCATGCTCTTCGAATCGGGTGATATAGCTAAGATAGATGCCTGTGGCATCAGCCTTGTCCAGTTAGACAACGTCAAACTTAGCACACCCTTCCTTGCAGCCGACGGAACCGACACCGGCTTTACGACAGGAGATTTCTGCACAAACGCCTCCCTCACTCCACTGGATACCGACTGGGAAACCTTCGTTGCCTCCAATCCTGAATGGCAGCTTGCCCTTCAGGAAGTGGATACGCAATATCATACGTTCAGCGTCATTGGCACCGACCTTCTGGAAAGCCTGTACACCTTCCATCAGAAGGAATCCTTCGTTACTGATGGACGTTCCTTCACGGACGACGAATATCGGAGCGGCGCAAAGGTATGTCTGATTTCCGAGTCCACCGCACAGGCGAGCAGCCTTCATGTGGGTGACGAAATCGATATGTCCTTCTATTGGGGAATCGACTCAAGCTCGTTGTCTTTCAATGTCTTGTGGAAGCCGCAGCCGGAGCCATACTCGGCAAAGCTGGGGTTCACGGGCGAGCCGCGGCGGTATCGGGTCATCGGCATTTACAGGCAGTCGAATCTCTGGGATACCACGGGCTACAGCTTCACGCCGAACACGGTCTTTGTTCCCGCCGCTTCGCTGAACGAATACTGCTTTACCGCCCGGCAGGGCGCCATGTTCACCTATGTGCTTCAGAACGGCAGGATGCAGGATTTTAAGGACGCTCTCGCGGCGCAGGGATTTCCCACGAACCTCGTTTTCTGCTTCGACGGCGGCTACTCGAAAATCGCGGACACGCTGCGCGGGTTCCATAAAAGCGCCGCTCAGCTGTTTATCGCCGCCTGCGCGACCTCTCTCGCCGCGTTGCTTGTGTATCAGGCGCTGTTCGTGAACCGCCAGCGCCGAACCATGGGCTTAATGCTCTCCCTCGGCGCGGGACGGAAGCGCGCCGCGTGGTTCGGCTGCCGCACCGCCATTCTTCCCATTGTAATGGCCACCGTCATCGGCGCGGCCGCCGGTCTGCTGACCATGAACGCGACCCTCCGGAGCCTGCTTTCCTCCGTCTCCGAGGTCATGGACACCGCCATGAGCAGCACCGCCGCGCTGGGACACGCAGCCGACGCCGCCGTTTCCTCCGCTCCCGCCGCCGTTCCCCTCGCCGCCCTCGCGCAATGCGCCTTCGCCGCCCTCCTTTCCTCCCTCACCATCTCCCGCATGACCAGAAAGTCCCCGCTGGAGCTGATTCGAAAGGGATGACCCGCGGCGGCACAGGTCGGCCTGTCCCTGAACGCGGCGCTCCTTTGTTGAAAAAATATTTTCAAAATACTCCATTGGAAGCAGGAGTAACGCAATTCATTGTCGAATAGGAATAAATAGTTAATTCGCGGGAACACATCAAATCACAGCAAGCCCTCATTCGACCGAAACCGAAAGCCGCGCAGACCGTGACTGACGAAACCGACGCTGAACGAATTTCTCTTTCCCGACCGGCTGTCGTCCCCCTGAATCCTTCCGACCGACTTCGCATCCCTCATGCCGCATATGTTCAAGAAGGATCGACCCATTTCAGGAGGTTTCAGCATCACATAAGCACGAGAATCGTTCTCCGGCGCTACGGCCGACCATGGAGGCTCCGCATGAAGTTTCTTTTCTCCGGCGCATAGGCCGGCCGTCGGATTAAGCTTATGCGCCTTTTGACTGTATCCGACATACGACAAGAGCCTTACGCAATACAACTTGAAAGGAGTTTTTTCCATGAAGAAATCTCGAATTTGGATCGCTCTTTCCCTCGCTCTGCTTCTCCTCGTTGCCATCTCCATTCATGCGTTCGCCGTAGCAGATGCGGGCGAAACTCATGAGCATAAATTCGGCGCTGGCGTCTACACTGGCGAGAATTACCACCTTGGCGATTACCATTATGCAAGATTCAGGAGAACTTGTAGTCTCTGCGATTATGTCGAATTGTACTGGGAGCATTATCGCTGCACCGGCATCGGTGGTCACATCGTTCCGAACGCTCTGCATCCGATTCTGACTGACAAATAACCAATCCCACATGCGTCAAGGGGCATGCAAATGCCCCTTGACATAAAATTCAGAAAGGAGGCGGACATATGACTCCGTTCCGCCAGCTTCTCCGCCAGCCCATTCGACTGATTGCCGTTTTGCTTCTTCTCGGCATGTCAGCCACCTTCTTCTGTCTGAGCGGAGGCGTGTTCGTCTCCGCTCAAACAACGTTAGATGAAGTTGAACGTAACTATATCACAATTGCCGCACCCACTGCGGAGATTAAAGTTTTTAGCTATTCTCATCACGAAAGCCCCATCAGTGATGAAATGTGGAAATATATGGACTCTCTTTCCACAGATAAATCTCTCATGCGCGGTGCGTACTACCAGAAATTCATCAGTGCATACAGTCCATCCGTAAATGCCATTGTCAGTGCCAGTGAGGACGGACTCTATCAATTTGACATGGATTCGCCTTATAACCGTGCAATCTTTGTGATTCGCATTCTATCCATTGCAGAAGAAACCTTTTCGTCCTCGGGTACAGTTTCCGTGACCGCTACAGCGACAATTGAAGATGTCGTGCGCCTTCATCCCGGTTATCAAACGCGCGGAACGCTGCATATCTATCTTCGTTTTGCCTCCCGTGAAGAATATGACTCCCTCGCGCTCACTCCCGGTCGACGCTATCTGCTGAATGGCACATCATATATTGATAGAGATCTGGATTTTCGCATTTCCCTCGCCAGCTGGTATCGTCTTCCTCTGTCTGCAGTTACTCTCTCCGACATTTCCTATGACATTCCACAAGACATCTTGGATGGCCTGAAAAAAGCAGACCCTGAATACAAACCGGTTGCATGGTATACTCCCATTGATGAAGTTGGTCTCTTTTTAGAGCAATGGCAGCTCGATCAGATCGACGCCTGCAGAATTGACATCACGCAGCCCGATTTCGACGCCCCCTTCCTTGCCGCGGACGGAACCGATACCGGTCTCACCATCGGTCAGCTTTGCACAAACGCCTTTTTAACCCCGCTGGACACCGATTGGCAAACGCTGGTCGCCTCTGACTCGGAATGGCAGCTTGCTCTTCAGGAGGCGGATACACAATATCACACCTTCCCCGTCATTGGCACCGACCTGCTGGAAAGCCTGTACTGCTTCCATCAGAAGCAATGCTTCGTCAATGAGGGACGTTCCTTTACGGACAGAGAATACAAGGACGGGGCGAAGGTATGCCTCATTTCCGAATCCACCGCGCAGGCAAGCAACCTTCACATAGGCGACGAAATTGACCTGTCCTTTTATTGGGGACTTAATTCCAGCAAGATTAACGCGGTTCGCTCCCTGTGGCGGGCGCAGCCGGAAACGTACTCCGCGAAGCTGGGCTTCACGGGCGACGCACAAAAATATAAGATCATCGGCATTTACCGGCAGGCGAACCTATGGGACAGCGTCCGCTATTCCTTCACGCCGAACGCCGTCTTCGTTCCCGCTGCCTCCATACATGAATACTGCTTCACTGCCCAGCATGGCTCCATGTTCACCTACGTTCTTCAGAATGGCAAGGCACAGGCATTTCAGGATGCGCTCGCGGCAGGCGGATTCCCGACGAACCTCGTCTTCTGCTTCGACGGCGGCTACTCGAAAATCGCGGATACGCTGCGCGGGTTCTATAAAAGCGCCGCTCAGCTGTTTATCGCCGCCTGCGCGACCTCTCTCGCGGCGTTGCTTGTGTATCAGGCGCTGTTCGTAAACCGCCAGCGCCGAACCATGGGCTTAATGCTCTCCCTCGGCGCGGGACGGAAGCGCGCCGCGTGGTTCGGCTGCCGCACCGCCATTCTTCCCATTGTAATGGCCACCGTCATCGGCGCGGCCGCCGGTCTGCTGACCATGAACGCGACCCTCCGGAGCCTGCTTTCCTCCGTCTCCGAGGTCATGGACACCGCCATGAGCAGCACCGCCGCGCTGGGACACGCAGCCGACGCCGCCGTTTCCTCCGCTCCCGCCGCCGTTCCCCTCGCCGCCCTCGCGCAATGCGCCTTCGCCGCCCTCCTTTCCTCCCTCACCATCTCCCGCATGACCAGAAAGTCCCCGCTGGAGCTGATTCGAAAGGGATGACCCGCGGCGATACAGGATAGTCATACAATCTATTTTGACCGATGCGCCGCATGTTGTTTCAGCAAGAACCGACCCGCTCAGGAGGTTTCAGGTATATGCTTCTACGAGCCAGCGCCCCGATTATCCCGCTGCATGCCGGGCTGTGGCGAATGCGCATGAAATTGCTTTTCTCCGGCGCTGCGGTTAAACAGTAGCTTCGGCGCCAAAATAGCCATGCCTTATTTCTACCCGAAAGAGAGGTCACCGCCCATGATTATCGGCTTTTACGAGCGAACACGACTGAAACGCGCGCCATGGCAGGCTTTGAGTCTCGTTTTGCTGGTGGCGCTTCTGTGCGCGTTCTTTGCATTTTTCGAGGGCTTTCTTCAGCAGAAGGAACGGGACATAGACACCGCCTACGACGTAATTCCCGTAACGCTGGTTCTTTCCAACATCACCGGCACGCAGACAGATCATCTGGAAATCTTCGATTATGAAATTGATTATTTCCTTTCCGAAAAATACAGCGTTCGCGCTGTGCTGAAGCCCCGGGCGTTTTCCACCTACGTAAAAGACGTACGCTTGAAGGCGAGCATGTATTACAACGCCGGCTCCGGCTTCGACGAACAGAATCAGTTGTTCGGTCTCACCGCTGTGGAGGCCGCGCCGGCATTGCTTCCCGTTTCCGGTGCGCCAGTCGCCTATCTGGATGGCTTTGACGCGTCGCTTTTCGCTTCCTCCGAGCCGTTGTGCGTGGTTCCGGCATCCATGCTGGAAACGCTGATGCCGGACGCGGACGGAATCTACACCGTTTCTCTCACCGCGCGGATGGCCCCCAAGGCTCAGAAGGAAAGCGCAGAGAAAACGCGCCTGCGCGTAGCCGGAACCTACCAAACCGACTCACAGGCGATCTACTGCCCTTATTCCATAGTCGCGGCGCTTCAGGTGGAGGTAAACGGCTTCATCGTGGGCGACAGCCTGTCGGCCACCGTTCGAAATAACCGGGAGCTGGACGAATTCCGCGTGCTTCTGGCTCGTCACTTCGCGGAGCCGGATCCCTCCGGGAAGGGTACGCAGCTGCCGGGCGCGTCGACGCATTTCATCATGCAGCATTCCGTAACAATTCACGATGAGGCGCTGCGCGCCACGCTGAACGCCCTGAACCGCAATCTCCAGACGCTTTATCGGCTTCGCCCGATTTTCGCGTTTATCGAGGTTGCCATCGGCGCTATCGCGGGCTTCTTCTACTTCCATGTGCGCAGGCGCGAGCTTGCCGTCGCCCGCTCGCTCGGCACTCGAAAGAGTCAGGTCGTTGGCATCGGGGTCATCGAGACGCTGCTTGTCTATCTGCCGGGTCTGGCGCTTGCCGCGGCGGCTTCCATTTTCACAGGAAGCGCGGCGCTTCACATACCGATCGCCATTGCCGTTCTGCTGTCAATGGAAGCGGGCGCGGCGGCGGCCTGTCTGACCGCGACGAACGGAAACGGAATTCGAATTTTGAGGGAGGTTGAATAGAATGTCCATCTTATCCGCACAGGAGCTCTGCTACTCATACAAAACAAAATATCAGACCGTGCAGGCGGTGAAGGACGTTACCTGCGACTGGGAGGCCGGCGTATTTTACGCGCTGGTGGGCAAAAGCGGAAGCGGAAAAACCACGCTTCTCTCTCTGCTGGCCGGTCTGGAAAAGCCGCAGAGCGGCTGCGTACTGGTAGACGGCCGCGACCTGCGGGAACTGGACGTAGACCTCTACCGCCGCAGCCGGGCTTCGGTGATTTATCAAAGTTACAATCTGTTCCCGCTGATGACCGTGCGCGAGAACGTCATGTATCCGCTGAAGCTCGCAGGCGTTTCCGACGCCGACGCGCGAACGCGCGCGCAGGACGCACTGGCGCGGGTCGGATTGAACGAGGACTACTGGAAGCGTCTGCCCGCCATGCTGTCCGGCGGCGAGCAGCAGCGCGTTGCCATCGCCCGCACGCTGGCCGTCGGCGCGGAAATCATCCTCGCGGATGAGCCTACCGGCAATCTGGATACCGAAAACAGCTCGCAGATCGTGCAGCTGCTCGCGCGGCTGGCGCACGAACAGCATTGCTGCGTGCTGGTGGTTACGCACGATCCGGAGGTTGCAAAAGTCGCGGACATCGTATACCGCATGGACAGCGGGCACATGAAGGAGGCGGCGGACGAATAACTCCGTTCCGCCAGCTTCTCCGGCAGCCTGGTCGGCTAGTTGACGGCCTGCCCACCTTGTATCACAGCCTGCGCGACCTCTCTCGCGGCGTTGTTTGTGTATCTGTCTTTCTCCCTCTCGTAATAGCCGCCATCATCGCGCGACTATTGGCCTGCCGGCCATGAACGCGACCATCCAAAGTCTCCTTCGTCTCCGAGGTCATGAACACCGCCATAAGCAGCACTGCCGCACTCCTCCGCCCTCCTTCCTCCCTCGCCATCTCCCGCATGACCAGAAAATCCCCTCCGGAGCTGATTTGAAGAGTATGATTTTCCCCGCGCCGCTGTTGATTCAAACGGCGGCGCTTTTCAGGCGACGGATTGTGTGGTATACTGTAGGCGAAACAGAAGCTGGAGGGAACGCGGATGCAGAAGATTTTCATCGTGGAGGACGACCGGGGCATCGCCGAGGCGGTGGCCTCACAGGCGGAGAGGTGGGCGTTTGACGTGCGCATCGCATCGGACTTTCGCGACGTGGCCGGAGAGGTCGCCCAGTTTCAGCCGCACATCGTGCTGATGGACATCGGCCTTCCGTTTTTCAGCGGCTATTACTGGTGCAGCGAAATCCGCAAGACCTCGCGCGTGCCGATCATCTTCCTGTCCTCGGCGGCGGACAACATGAACATCGTGATGGCGATGAACATGGGCGGCGACGATTTTATCGCCAAGCCGTTTGACATGAGCGTGCTGCTGGCGAAAATTCAGGCGCTGCTTCGGCGCACCTACGACTTCGCGCAGCCGTCTCCGCTGCTCGCGCATCGCGGCGCGGTGCTGGACGCCGGCAGCGGCGCGCTGAAATATGAAGGAAAGACGATCGATCTCACGCGCAACGAGTTTCGCATCCTGCTGGCGCTGATGGAGAAGCGCGGGAATGTGGTGAGCCGCGAAAAGCTGATGGAGCGCCTGTGGGAAACGGACAGCTTTGTGGACGAAAACACGCTGACGGTGAACGTGAACCGCCTGCGCAAAAAGCTGGACGCGGCCGGGCTGACCGGCTTCATCGCCACGCGCTTCGGCGTGGGCTACATCATCGAATAGGAGGCGCGCATGCTGTTCTTTCTTCATTATCTGCGTTCCCGCCGCCTGATCCTCTGTTCGTTCGCGGCGGCACTGCTCGCGTTCCCGCTGATATTTTTTCTGTATGGACTGCCGAAGCAGGCGCTTTTATATCCCTCGGCGCTGGCCGCGCTGATCGGCCTGTGCGCGTTCACGGCAGATTTTCTGAAATTCCGGCGGCGGCACGCGCAGCTTGCGCGGCTTTTGAACTTTCAGGAGGGAATGACGCTGGAGCTGCCCGCGCCCGCCGACGCGCTGGAAGCGGACTATCAGGCGCTGCTTCAGCTGCTGGAGGCGCGCGAAGCCGAGCGGCAGACGCAGCAGGATCGGCGCTATCAGGACATGTGCGACTACTATACCACGTGGGCGCATCAGATCAAAACGCCCATCGCCGCCATGCGCCTGAACCTGAAAAACGAGGACTCGCCGCTTTCGCGAAGGCTTTTAAGCGACCTGATGCGCGTGGAACGCTATGCGGAAATGGTGATGGCCTATCTGCGCGTGGAATCGCCGTCGACGGATTATCTGCTGCGCAGGCTCTGCATCGACGACGCGGTGAAGCGCGCCGTGCGGCCGTTCGCCGGGGAGTTCATCGCGCGCAGGCTGAAGCTGAACTACGAGGAAACCGGACTTTCCGCCGTGAGCGACGAAAAATGGCTGGTATTCGTGCTGGAGCAGATTCTTTCAAACGCGCTCAAGTATACGCCCGAGGGCGGCATTCACATTTACCGCTCCGCGCCGAACACACTCACGATTCAGGACACGGGCATCGGCATCGCGCCGGAGGATCTGCCGCGCGTGTTCGAAAAGGGCTACACGGGGCTCAACGGGCGCAGCGACCTGAAGGCGAGCGGCATCGGGCTGTATCTGAGCAAAAAGGTGCTCACGAAGCTCGGCCACGCCATTTCCGCCGAATCCGAGCCGGGGCGCGGCACGGCCATCCACATCGACTTCACGCAGCGCGACGTTCGCGAATAATCGGTTCCCTTCCGGCGCGGTTGACACGAACCGCGCCGCGTGATACACTTTTCTTGAAACGGAAACATTCATTATCGATGGGAGGCGTTATTCATGTCAACCGTTCGCTATCACAAGCTCGTTCGAGACAGGATTCCGCAGATCATTGAACAGGACGGCCGCAAATGCCGCGTTCGCAGGCTTTCGGAAGCAGAATATCTGCTGATGCTGGACGAAAAGCTGAACGAGGAAGTGCGCGAGTATCAGCAGGACAAGACGCTGGAGGAGCTGGCGGACGTGCTGGAGGTCGTTCGCGCCGCGGCGCTGGCGCGCGGATGGAGTCTGGAAGCGCTGGAAGCAGCGCGCGCGAAAAAAGAGGCTGCATGCGGCGGCTTCCGCGAACGGATTCTTCTGGAAGAGGCCGACCGGTAACCGCCCGCATTTCAGGATAAACGGAAACGTACAGACAGGGAGGACACACATATGGGACACATCGATTTTGAAAAATACGCGCGCGTGATCGTTCGCATCGGCGCGAACGTGCAAAAGGGGCAGGATGTTCGCGTGACCGCTGAGCTCGACCAGGCGGAGCTGGTGCGCGCGGTCGTGGAGGAATGCTATAAGGCGGGCGCGAAGTACGTGGACGTCACGTGGAACTACGGCCCGGTAAACCGGCTGCACTATCAGTATGCCGACGCGCAGACGCTGGGCACGGTGCGCGAATGGGAGGAAGCGCGCGCGAAGGAAATGGCCGAGACGCTTCCCGTGCGCATCATGATCGCCTCCGCCGACCCGGACGAGCTGCGCGGCATTTCCGCCGACGTGCTTTCCGAGGTTCGCCGCATGCGCGCGAAGGTGCTGAAGCCGTATCGCGACCGCATCGACGGCCGTCACCAGTGGCTGATCGTCGCCGCCGCGTCCCCGGCGTGGGCGCGCAAGGTGTTCCCGCAGCTTCCGGAGGACGAGGCCGTGCGCCGGCTGTGGGACGCGATTCTGCACTGCGTGTATCTGGATCGCGAGGAAGACCCGGTGGAAATCTGGCAGGCGCACAGCGCCGCGTGCGAAGCGCGGGCGCGCTGGCTGAACGCGCAGAACTTCACGCATCTCACCTATGAAAGCTCGAACGGCACGCACTTCCGCGTCGGCCTGATTCCGGGCGCGAAATGGTGCGGCGCGGGCGACGTGAACCACGAAAACGGCGCGTATTATGTGCCCAACATGCCCACCGAAGAGGTTTTCACCAGCCCCATGCGCGGCGACTGCGAGGGCACGCTGGTCGCGACCAAGCCGCTGAGCTGGGCGGGTCAGCTGATCGAGGACTTCACGGTGCGCTTTGAGAACGGCCGTGTGGTTTCGTGCAGCGCAAAGAAGGGCGGCGAGATTCTCGAAAAGATGTTCCACATGGACGAGGGCGCTTCGATGCTGGGCGAGGTGGCGCTGGTGCCGAAGGAATCGCCGATCAACCAGACCGGCCTTCTGTTCCTCAACACGCTGTTCGACGAAAACGCCTGCTGCCATATGGCGGTCGGGCAGGGCTTCGGCGAGGTGCTGGACGGCTATCTGGAGCTGTCGCAGGACGAACTTCTGAAGCGCGGCGTCAACGATTCGCTGATTCACGTGGACTTCATGGTCGGCTCGGACGACCTGCACATCATCGGCCACCGCGCCGACGGCACGACCGCCGACGTCTTTACCAACGGCAGCTGGGCGGAGAGCGCAGGTCAGTAAAATTTCACATTGCAACAAGGCCGAAGCAGTTTGCAAATCGAACGCTGTGCCCCCGTTCACGGTTGACATGAACGGGGGCGCATGCTATCATTTTCCCGAATCCACACGGAAATAACGGGGGAAGCATCATGCAAAATCACTATCTTGCAAACGTTCGACTTCTGGACGCCAACGTGGCGCGGCTTTTCGAATTGCAGCGCACGGAGGCGAACAGTCCGTACCGCGGCACGTTCTGGGACGTGGCGCGAGGGCTGGATCTGGCCATCGGCGGCGTGCATATGGCGAAGCAGCTGATCGAAGCGTATTACGCGCCGGAATCGAAATTCTCCGGCGACGCGCGGCTGCTTGAGCGCGCGCGGCTGGCCGTGGAATATTCGATTTCCCATCAGTACGCGGACGGCTCGATCGACCTTCCGGAGACCAATTTTCACGATTCCTGCGAAAGCGCGTTCAGCGTGTACGATCTGGGCCCGGCGTACAAGGTGCTGAAGACGCTTTCCCGTCACACTCCGGCGGAGGACGCGCTGGAGGCCGCCGTGCGGCGCTACCTGAACGGCGCGGCGGACGCCATGGTGAATCTGGGCTTCCACACGCCCAACCACCGCTGGGCAATCAGCGCGTCGCTGGCCTACTGCTGGCACCTGCTGGGGCGCGAGGACTGCCGCGCGCACATCGACGATTTCCTGCGCGAGGGCGTCGACTGCGACGAAAACGGCGAATACACCGAGCGCTCCGCCGGAAACTACAACTTTGTGTGCAACCGCTCCCTGCTGGTCATGGCGCGCGAGCTGAACATGCCCGAGCTGCGCGAGCACGTGAAGCGCAACCTGCGCATGATCCTCACCTACGTAGAGCCGGACGACACGATGTCCACCATCAATTCCCGCCGGCAGGACATGGGCAAGGCTTCCGACTGGTGCGGCTACTACAGCAACTTCCTCGAAATGGCTATTCTCACCGGCGACGGCGAATTTGCGTGGGTGGCGGATCGCATGCTCGCGCAGATGGAGACGCGCGAAGCGAAGCCGACAAGCCGCGAGCTCACGTATTTCGAGCAGTTCTCCGAAATGCTCCTGAATCCGGCCTACCGCGGCGGCTTCGACGCGATTGCGCCCATCGCGCCGAGCTTCAGCTACAACCGCTTCTACGAAGCCAGCGGCGTGGCGCGCTTCCGCGAGGGCGATTTCGCGCTGACGATCGTCAAGGAGCGTCCGGTGTTCATCAAGTTCCAGTATAAGAACCACGCGGGCTACGTGCGCATGGCGGGTTCCTTCTTCGCCCGCGGCCAGTTCGCCGCGCAGACGCTCACGCAGACCGACGACGGCTACGAGCTGCGCTTCCATGACCGCTGGGGCTACAAGCGCCCGCTGCCCGAGAAGCCCGAAACCAGTGACTGGACGAAGATGGATCATTCCAAGCGTGAAAACGTCGCGATGCAGGACTTTGACATGACCGTGCGCATCCATCTGTGCGCCGACGGCATGACGCTGGACGCATCCGGCGAGGGCTGCGAAAACATCCCCAGCAAGCTGGAGCTTCTGTTTGAGCCGAATGGACACTATCTAACCGAGAACGTGATCGCCCGCGCGCACGGCGGCGATTACTTCTTCCAGAAGGGCGATTCGGAATACATCTTCGACGATCACTCCGGCTTCGCCGTGCAGGGCGGCTTCCGTGCGCATCACGCGGGCGAACATCTTCGCGGCACGCTCGGCGCAGACGACGATCATTTCTTCATCGCCATGACCGCCTTCACGCCGTATCACGGGCATGTGTCCGTGAAAACCATGGAGAGGTAGGAATTCAAAATGCTGAATCATTATCTGGCCAACGTACGGTTTATGGACAAGTGTGTGGAGAACAGCCTTCGCCTGCAATGCCTGGACGAAAACAGCTCCAGCTATGGCACGTTCTGGGACGTCGCGCGCGGCTACAACGAGCCCTGCACCGGCATTTCGCTGACGAAGCAGTTCGTGGAGGCGTACTACACGCCCGACTCCCGCTACTATCACGACGATACGCTCCTTCGCCGCGCGCTTCTGTCCATGCGCTGGACGAACGCCCGCCAGCACGAGGACGGCTCGCTCGACCTGCTGGAAACGAACTTCCACGATTCCGCGGAGACCGGCTTCACCGTGCACGAGCTCGGCCCGGCGTACAAGGTCATGAAGGCGCTCACGCGCCACACCCCCGCCGAGGACGAACTGGAGACCGAAATTCTGCGCTATCTGAACGGCGCGGCGGACGCGATGGTAAATCTGGGCTTCCACACGCCCAACCACCGCTGGGTCATCAGTGCGGCGCTGGCGTATTGCTGGCGGCTGCTGGGGCGCGAGGACTGCCGCGCGCACATCGACGACTTCCTGCGCGAGGGCATTGACTGCGACGAAAACGGCGAGTACACCGAGCGCTCCTCCGGCGTGTACAACGCCATCTGCGACCGCTCGCTGAGCATGATGGCGCGCGAGCTGGACATGCCCGATCTGTACGAGCACGTGAAGCGCAACCTGCGCATGATCCTCACCTATATCGAGCCGGACAACACGATTTCCACCATCAACTCCCGCCGGCAGGATGTGGGCAAAGCGCCCGACTGGACGATGTACTACAGCAATTTCCTGCAAATGGCGCTGGTGACCGGTGACGGCGACTTCGCGTGGGTCGCGGATCGCATGCTGGAACAGCTTGAAAAGCGTCCCTGCGCGCCGTACTGCGAACAGTTCTCCGAGCTGATTCTGAACCCCGGCCTCCGCGCGCGCCTTGCGGAAATTCAGCCGGCCGCGCCGAGCTTCAACTACAACCGCTTCTACGAAGCCAGCGGCGTGGCGCGCTTCCGCGAGGGCGATTTCGCGCTGACGATCGTCAAGGAGCGTCCGGTGTTCATCAAGTTCCAGTATAAGAACCACGCGGGCTACGTGCGCATGGCGGGTTCCTTCTTCGCCCGCGGCCAGTTCGCCGCGCAGACGCTCACGCAGACCGACGACGGCTACGAGCTGCGCTTCCATGACCGCTGGGGCTACAAGCGCCCGCTGCCCGAGAAGCCCGAAACCAGTGACTGGACGAAGATGGATCATTCCAAGCGTGAAAACGTCGCGATGCAGGACTTTGACATGACCGTGCGCATCCATCTGTGCGCCGACGGCATGACGCTGGACGCATCCGGCGAGGGCTGCGAAAACATCCCCAGCAAGCTGGAGCTTCTGTTTGAGCCGAACGGACACTATCTGACGGAAAACGTGATCGCCCGCGCGCACGGCGGCGATTACTTCTTCCAGAAGGGCGATTCCGAATACATCTTCGACGATCACTCCGGCTTCGCCGTGCGGGGTGGCTTCCGCGCGCATCACGCAGGCGAGCGCCTTCGCGGCACGCTCGGCGTGGACGACGATCATTTCTTCATCGCCATGACGGCCTTCACGCCGTACCATCACAGTGTGACCCTGAAAACCAGAGACGTGTAACCACTCCACCGGGCGCGGGCGCTTCGTGCGTTCGCGCCCGGCTGCGTGAGGGCTGACAAATCGTCCTGTTCACGCTGCTGAAGCCCGGCACGGGCTCACCTCTGACCGTATTCCAGTAACAGGTGATAACGCGAAGCAAAACGATTGACACGTTGTCAAAATCCGATTTGCGCTCGCGCCTGACCGCATTTCAGCAACAGAAACGAAGAATGACGCGAAGCAATTCAATCGGGTACACTGCCAAAGCCCGCAGACTTGCGTTCGCGCCCGGCCGCATTCCATCTACAGAAACGGAGGATGACCATGCACGCGAACCAAATCGGCCTGTTCACGCTGCCGAAGCCCGGCATGCGCAATCTGGAAGGCATCGACTGCGCGAAGGAGCTGGGGCTTACGGCCTTTGAGCCCTTCGGCACGGCGGACTTCGACGACGATACCTACGCCCGGCGCATGCGCGCCCACGCGGACGAAATGGGCGTGACTCTGCCCTGCCTGTCCGTCGTGGCCGACCTGTACCACGACGAATCCGGCAGGGAGCGCGAGCGCCTGATCCGTATGGCGCGCGCCGCCGCCGAAATGGGCTGCGGGCTTCTGCACCATACGCTGCTGCCCGGCCTCAGTCCCCGCGCCGCGTACCCTGCCCCGACAGAAGCCATTCCCGTCGTCGCCGCGCGCGCCCGCGAGGTCTACGACGCGGCCGAAAGACTGGGCGTTCGCTGCGTATACGAGGATCAGGGCTACGTGTTCAACGGAATCCAGCCCTTCCTCGCGTTCCTGAACGCGCTCGACCGCCCCGCAGGCGTCGTGCTGGACGTTGGCAACATCTGCTTCGCGGGCGAGGACGCGGAAGCCTTCGCCGAAGCCGTAAAGGATCGCATCGCCCACGTCCATCTGAAGGACTTCGCCCTCCTGCCCGCGCCCGCCCCAAAGGCGTTCGCCCTGCCCAGCGGCGCCTTCGCCCAGCCCGTCGTCCTCGGCCACGGCAGCGTCAACGTGCGCGGTGCGCTCGCCACCCTGAAGCGCATCTCCTACACCGGCCGCCTGATGCTGGAACACTCCGGCCCCATGGAGGAACAGATCGCCTGTATCCAGACCCTCCAGACATGGCTCGCCTGACCCCATACGAAAAGGAACCGCCTCGCTGTGAGACGGTTCCTTTTCAAACAACGTTCTAAAAAGTTCATCATACATTTTCAATAGTTCCACGTGATACTATTCATCCTTATATATGGTATACTTCCAGCATTACCTACTATATCCGTCTCATACAGCATATCGCCTATACTCATTTTGTCATACACCTCCCCTTTTCCACCAATCATTTTCATCTTTAATAAAGCATTTCCATATCCATCTTTTCCCCATTCCCAATTCTTGTAATTAGGCATGACTATTGCAGCATAATAGTTCTTTCCGTTTACTTTTTCGCGAATAATTATATGATAATCCGACCCTTTGACCTTTCTAGATATTATTTTTGCCATGCTAAATTCAACATACTTATTTTTATACTTACTATATTCCTTCGATATTGTCGCACATGTCGTTTTTATATATGATATTTCCACCTTTATACTATTCTTACGAACGATAAATTTAGTATACTTACATGCGCGGACAGAATAATTGTTATACTGTCCCTGCACTGCCTCCTTATCCGTGTAATTCGTCCCTTTCACAGTTGCAAGCTTCTCGCCGTCCCGGTATACCTCATACCACTTCGCGCCCTTCGATGCTGTCCACGAGAGAAACACGGTGCCCTTATTCTGCGTAAGCGTCAGCTTGTCGATTGCCGCGGGCGCAGAAACCTTTTGCCTCCTGATAACCGCAACCTCTTCAGCCGTCAGGAAGCCGTCCGCCTTGAGCTTTAAATCTGTTTCCAGACGCTTAATGCTGTACTGATAACGATTCTCATAGGTATCATGCTTTTCCGGCAGCGCGCCAAGCGCATCGAAATAGCCAAGATCGCAGATGTACTCCAACAAGCTGCGCACCTCATCGCCCTTGGAACCGGGAACAATCGCTTCCATCAGTTGGATGTATTCCGAGCAATGAATCACGCCGTCCGCTTCCAGCTCGAAATGCTTTTCCATCTTCACAATTGCGTCCTTATATTTTTCCTTATACGTCTGTTCTCCATCAGGATACCAGCCCTGAAAGCTCATGGCCTTTGCCACGCGAAGCAGCTCCGCGACGCTCTTTCCCTCGCTGCCCGGCTCAGCAACAACGAAATCTCCGGTCGTCCACGGCTGTTCCTTCATAATATCAAACTGCGTCTTCGCCGCTTTTGAATTGTCATGCTCCAAATACTGAAGAATCAGCGACTGATGCACCGTCTTTAGCTTATCCAGCGAATCCATATAATTCAGGCATTCCTTGTAAAGCGAAAGAGCTACCGCCCAATCACTCTGATTATAGCTTTTCTCTGCCATTTTATAGGTAATCTCAAGATACAGCTGCTCTGCCCTCTCATAATTCAGTCCCTTGAGCAATCTCCGAGCTTTTTCCGGCGAACTGACAATCAACTTCTCTGCGTAATCGCAAAGCACATCATACTTTCGCGTTGCCGCATCCAGATAGTCGCCCGCGCTCTCGAAGTATTCCGATGCTTTCTCGTATTTTTTATTCTTCTCAGACCTTTCTCCAAGACAGTAATAGCATTGCTTCACGCGTTCCTTGGCATCCTTGTAGCCCTCGATTGCCTGAAAGGCCTTTACAGCCTTGATGTAGTTTTTATTGACAAATTCAGCTTCCGCCGCAGCATACTTCTCTTCCAGAATGCATTCCTTCGCCTCGTCAACCCGTTTTGCCGCATCCGAGTAGTCTCCAGCCTTGGTGAACAAGGCAACGGCCTCAGCGTACTGTTTCGAAGAAAGCGCGTTTTCTCCTTGCGCATAATATACCGCAAGGATGCGTTCCTTCGCGTCTAAGACACCGTCTGCCTTCGTGAAAGCAGAAAGTGCTTCGCTATAGCTTCCCTGCTCGAACAGCGCAGCGCCCTTCTTGTAATACGCCCGCAATATGCATTCCTGCGCGTCCAGATAGCTTCCGCACAGCTCATATTCCTTTATCGCGTCATCGAATTTTTCGCTGGCCGCATACTGCTTCGCCAGTTGATAGTGACAACTCAAAATCTCATTCGCAACGTCGTAATACTTGGCCGCCGTCTCAAACGATTCCATAGCGTCCGCATATCTGCCCCGCTCCTTCTGATACAGACCCTGCTTATAGAACACTTCGTACTGACGGCTGATAGCATCCGAATATGAACCCGCGTAAATAAAGTCCTCATAAGCCTGTTTGAAGTTATAGGCCGCCAGCTTCTGCTCCGCTCGCAGATAATATGCCTTCTGCATCTGAACTTCGGCCGAACAATTCTTCCCCGCGTTCGATTCCATCGACAAACAGTTAAAAGCGCCAAGCGTATTCAATGCTTCGATCGCCTGATCATAGTTTCCACCGTCAAGCTCCGAAAGAGCGTCGTTCATTTCGTCAAGCATTTTCTGAAGAGACGACCCGCAGCTGCCGCAGAACTTTCCATGATTAACCAGCCCACACCTGCATTTCCAGCTGGGCTTCTCCCTTCCGCACTCAAGGCAGAACTGACTGTTATTCTTGTTTCCGCAATCCGGGCACGACCACACTTCCACAAATGCATCTGAATCCGTTGTGCTCGTAACCGACGTTTCCGTTGACTCATCGTACACGCCCGAATAATTGAATGTCGCCGTGTTCTTATGGTTCGTCAGCGTGTACACGGTGCCGTCCCACGCCTGATACATCGCCTTGACGACCGCGCTATGCACGGCAAAGTTGATGTTCTGCGACTCTTCGTTTAAAGTGCCAGTCGTTATGCCGATTACCTTTCCATCGTCGTTCAGAAGCGCACCGCCGCTGCTTCCGGGAGAAATCGGCGCTGTGAACTGAATCACCGAAATATCGGTATCAGCGAAAACCGCGCTGATATCGCCTTTGGAAACTGTATTCTTCTGACCTTTGGGACTTCCGATCGCAACAACCGGCGCACCTCTCTTCAAGTTCTTTTCCGCCCACAGTGCAAGCGGCTCAAGCGAGGTTTTATTTTTAAACCCCAGAATCGCAATATCCGCTTCCTCATCCGCGCAGAGAACTTTCGTTATCGAATAGTTCCTGTCATCGTCGCCAATTGCGATAATTTCGTAAGTACCCTTCTCGTCAATCACATGGTAGTTCGTTACCAATGTGCTGCTGTCAAACGCCACAAAGCCGCTGCCTGTCGCAAGTAATTTTCCCTGCCTGTTATAGACCTCCAACATCAGCACCGACTTCGCCGCCTGCTCAATTCGATCCGGGTCTTGCGAAAAACCAGACGCGTACGCGCATACTCCCGCCAGCAAAATCACGGCCATCAGCACCACACAGACGACTTTTTTCATATGCGTTCTCCTTTATTTCTTTCTAAATCAAATTATAGCATAATATTCCATCCTTTTCAATCATATCTCGGCAAAATACACAAAAGGAACCGCCTCGCGGTGAGACGGTTCCTTTTCAAGAGACACGCAGGCAAAAAAGAAGCATTCGGATTTCTCCAAATGCTTCCAGCGTGCCTGAAGGGATTCGAACCCCTGACCTTTTGGTTCGTAGCCAAACACTCTATCCGGCTGAGCTACAGGCACTCATCGCTTAACAACAATGAATATTATACTCCTTCCTCCCCGGCTTGTCAATAACTTCGGACATTTTTCTTTGTAATGTTTTTGTGTTCACCGGCTGCCGTTTTTCTTCCCCTGTATCGCCCGCCACGCAGCTGCGCCGCAAAACGAGCCATGCAAAACATTTCGCACACAGTCTCACAAAGGTTTTGTCGAGTTTTATTACCAATTAGCTGTTTTGCCCTGCTTTGGTTGTGTTTTTGCATCTAATATTGTGTACGTTAACATTTCTACTTTTTATAATAAACATAAAAGGATTGAAATTTAAGCTATTATATGATATCATTTTTTAAACTCGCATCAAGACGAGTTGAATAATTTAAGGCAGCGCCGCATAAATGAGGTGGTCGGCCGGCGAATGGATTTTTCGTCAGATGCAAATGCAAATTCCGAAGGTTTACTGGAGGTAAATCGAGGAATTTGCATGCCGCAGATGGCGGAAAAGACATCGCCCGACGTGCCGCCGAATTGTGCGGTGATGCCTTAATTGGGGGTATTTTTGTGAGCCAGTCCGCAGTCGCCACGACCCAGCGCTCCGCAGTCCAGCTTTCATCCAACTACAGCATGCTCAAGCTGATTCTGCTCAGCCCGATCACGCTCGGCATCTACCCGCTGGTAATCCTCAGCCGTATCTCCTCGGACATCAACACGATTGCTTCAAGCCACGACGGCCGCCGCACCATGCATTACTGCCTGCTGTTCTTCCTCGTCGGCCCGATCACGGGCGGAATCGCGAATCTGGTGTGGAATCATCGCATCTGCAATCGCATGGGCACAGAGCTTTCGCGCCGCGGCCTTCCCTATAAAATCAGCGCAAGCACCTTCTGGCTCTGGGGAATTCTCGGCAGCCTGATCATAGTCGGCCCGCTGGTATTCCTGAGCAAATTCTGCAAAGCCATGAATTTCCTCGCGAGCGACTACAATACATACGGCTAATCCTCCTGAAAGGCCAGTGACAGCCGCCGGTCATCCCAAGCGGGAAGAGCGGCGGCTGTTAATTATGAGGGTTTGTCCGTTATTTCTGGTTCGCGTCGGTACGCCACACGAAGCGGACGCGGCCGGTCATGTTCTCGCCGAGGGAGGTGTAGGTGGTATAGGCGTTCGCGGCGTTGAGCGCGGCCTTCACGCGGTCGAGCATATCCGCGAGGTCATCCTCCACCAGACTCACGAGCTTGGAAACGCCCTCCTCATCGAAGGTGTTCAGGCCGTCCTTCAGCTCGTTCGCGCCGTCCAGCAGCTGCTGCACGCCGTCAGTGAGCGACGGGAGGTTCTCCGTGAGCGTGTTCATGCCGTTCGACAGGCTGCCGATGCCTTCCAGCAGCGCGGGCACCTTGCCGTTCAGCTCTTCCGTGCCCGCGGCCAGCTGCGCCGCGCCGATTTTGAGCTCGCTTGCGCCGTTCTCCGCCTGCGCGGTACCGGCGAGGTAGGCGTTCAGGCCGTCATAGAAGGTGCGGTAGTCGTCCAGCTGCGCCTTCAGCGCCGTAAGGCTGGCCGCGGCGGCCTGACCCTGCTCCAGCGCGGCGGCGCGCCTGGCCTGCACGTCCTTGGACGCCATGTTCTGCTGCGTAAGCGCCTCGACCTGCTCGTTCACGTTCTGCTCGATCGTGGCCTTGATCTCGTCGCTGCCCATGGTCTGCTCGGTCTGCTGCGCGAGCACGGCCTTGACCTCCTGCGACTTCATCTGCGCGTCCACGGCCGCAACAATCTGATTCTTCTGCGCGTCGGTCAGCGCGCCGCTCTCCACGGCGGCCTTGTAGGTATCGGGCGTCATGTCCATCGCGGCGAGCACCTGCGCGGTGACGTTCTCGCGCACGGCTTCCTCCACCTGCGCGGCGACCGTTTCCCGCACCTTCGCGGTAACGGCTTCCTCGATCTTCGCGCGGTTCTGGTTCACAACGGCTTCCACCTGATCGTGCAGCTGCTTGTCAATGCCCGCCTCGGAGCACGCGTCGAGCAGCGCGGTCAGGGTTTCCTCATAGTTCTCGATGGTCAGCGTGGGCGCGTTCTCCATCGCGGCGGACAGCTGCGTATTCGCGATGCCCAGCACGGTTTCGAACAGCTTCGTCGCGCCGCTCGCCAACGCTTCGTTGTTGGCGGTCAGGGTGTTCAGGCCTTCGGTCAGCTGCGCGGAGCCGGTTTCCAGCGCCGTCGCGCCGTCGTTCAGCTGCGATACGCCGTCGCCCAGCGGGTTCGCGCTCTCCTTCAGGGCTTCCGCGCCGTTCTTCAGCTCCGTCGCGCCGTCGGCCAGCGTCTTCGCGCCGTCCTTCAGCGCGGACACGCCGTCCGCCAGACGGCTCGCGCCATCCTTCAGCTGCGCCATGCCGTCCTTCAGCCTGTTGATGTTCTCCGTAAGCTCGGTGGCGTCGATGGAATCCACGTCCACGGCGCTGAAGAGCTCGTTGGTCACCACGGTCAGCGTGGTGGGCGCTTCGAAGTTCTTCGCTTCCGCGGAAATTTCCACGTATTCGGGCAGCGTCACGGTCTCCGCGTCCAGCTTCAGCGTTTCCTGAAGACCCGGCAGCGCCCAGCCCACGACCACGGTACGATCGCCGTCGTCGAGGAACTTGCCGTTGGTGACTTCGATGTTCGTGAACACGTCGTTGTCCAGCAGCGCGGCGGTCAGCGCGGCGAACGGCACCTTTACGCCGTCCTTCGTCTCCTTTACGTCGCACGCCACGCGGATGGTCACGCGGCCGCTCTTTCCGGTCATTTCGGCGGCGGTCTTCGCTTCGCCGTCCAGCGTGTAGCTTACGGTCAGGTTCACCGGCAGCGCGTCCTCCGCGTCGCCCTGATAGTACACGTCCGCGCCGTCGGCGTTGTACCACACGCCGTCCTTCAGGAAGGCGCTGCCCTTCACGGTCTTCGCGTCCTTCAGAGTGGTCGCGTCCGCAAGATCCTTTTCACCGTCGGGATTCGTCAGCCAGTCGCTCACGATCACGCGCTTCGCCTCGCCCTCGGCGTTCGCAAGCACGTAAACCGTTTCATCCTTCGTCGTTTCGGCCAGTGCGCCGCCTGCCGCGCAGAAAACGAGGATCAGGGAAAGAAGCAGGCACGTCCGCTTTTTCATTACTCAATTCCTCCCGTGGTTTTTTTCTTCATACTCAGTGTGGTGTGGCGGACAACCGCGTCCAGCAGCATCAGCATGGCCGGCAGGATAAACACAACCGAGACCACGCTTACCAGCGCGCCGCGCGCCATCAGCATGCACATGGAGCTTACAATGTCAATGTTGGAATACACGGCCACGCCGAAGGTGGCGGCGAACAGGCCGAAGCCGCTGGTCACGATGGACGGAATGGACGTGGACAGCGCAATCGTTACCGCCTCGCGCTTATCCTTGCCCGCGGCGCGCTCCTGCTTGTAGCGCGTGGTCATCAGTATGGCGTAGTCGACCGTCGCGCCCAGCTGAATGGTCGAGATGCAGATCGGCGCGATGAACGGCAGCGTCTCGCCCAGATAGTGCGGCAGTCCCAGATTGATGAAGATGGCCAGCTCAATCACGGCGATCAGAATCACCGGCAGCGACAGGCTCTTCTCCACCAGCAGAATAATCACAAACACCAGCACGATGGACACCGCGTTAACCACCCGGAAGTCGTGGCCGGTAGTCTCGATCATGTCCTTCATGCAGCCGGCTTCGCCGATCAGCATGCCGCTGGGATCGTATTTCTTGAGAATCGCGTTCAGCTCATCCAGCTGATCGTTCACCAGATCGCTCGCGGCGCGGTATTCGGAGTTGATCAGAATCAGCTCCCACCGGTCGCTCTTCAGGATGGACGTGACGCTCTCCGGCAGAATCTCCTCCGGCACGCGGGAGCCGACCACGCTTTCCAGCGACAGCACGTACTTCACGCCGTCCACATTCTCCATCTCGCGCTTCATGGCGCGCACGTCGCGGGAGGGCAGCTTGGCGTTCACCAGTAGCATGTGGGTGGAGGCAATGTTGAACTCATCCCGCAGCTTGCTGTTCGCAATCACGTAGTCGATGTCCTGCGGCAGGCATTCGCCCATGTCGTAGTACACCTCGTCGTTGGTCTTCGAATAGCCAATATAGGCCGGCGCAACCAGCAGCGCGAAAATCACGAGGAACACCGGGAATACCTTCACAACCCACTTGGCAAAGCCCTGACCCGTGGGAATCAGCGCGCGGTGGCGCGTCTTCTGAAGCAGCTTGTCGAGCAGAAGAATCAAAGACGGCAGAATCGTCACGCAGCCGATGACGCCCAGCAGCACGCCCTTGGCCATTACGATGCCCAAGTCGCGGCCCATCGTGAAAGTCATGAAGCACAGGGCGATGAAGCCCGCAATGGTGGTAATGGAGCTGCCCAGCACAGACACGAACGTGTCGTGAATGGCCTGCGCCATCGCCTCATACTTATCGTCCGTCGACGCGCGCTTTTCGTTGTAGCTGTGCCACAGGAAGATGGAGTAGTCCATCGTGACGGCCAGCTGCAGCACGGCGGCCAGCGCCTTGGTTATGTAGGAAATTTCGCCCAAGAACCAGTTGCTGCCCAAATTCATCAGGATGCTCATGCCGATGCTGGCCAGAAATACAAACGGAACCAGCCAGCTGTCCAGCAGAAGCATCATCGCCGCGCAGGCGCAGACGACGGCCAGCGCCACATACACCGGCTCTTCCTCTTCGCACAGATCCTTGAGGTCTGTCACCAGCGCGCTCATGCCGGTCACGAAGCACTGCTTGCCCACGGCGCTGCGAACCTCGCGAATGGCGTCCATCGTCGCGTCGGCGGAGGTGGAGGTGTCAAAGAACACCGCCATCAGCGTGCTGTCTCCGCTGTTGAACTCCTTATAAATGCTCTCCGGCAGAAGCGCCTTGGGAATGGTGGGATCCGCCAGATCCTCATAGCACACGACGGTTTCCACATGCTCGATCGTGCGGAGCTTTTCGGCCGTCCGGCGAATATCCGCCGACGGCATATCCTCCACCACAATCAGCGAAAACGCGCCTTTGCCGAAGTCCTCCATCAGAAGGTTCTGCCCGGTCACGGTGTCCATGTCGTCCGGCAGATAATCCAGCATGTCGTAATTGATGCGGGTGTTGACCATGCCGAAGAACGACGGAATCAGCAGCGCCAGCGCAAGAATCAGAATGGGAACGCGGTACTTTACGACCGCTCTGGATGCTCGCATACCCAAACCTACCTTTCTTCTTTTTTGCTCTCGAACCAGGTTTCCACAACCTCGGGCTGCTCCTTGCGGATGACCTTCACCGCGAACAGCGCGACGCACAGGTTCATCAGCCCTTCAAACAGCACCGACAGCCCCAGGAGGATCGTCAGCGTGCCCACGCTTTCCGCCGGGCGCGCCGCCAGCAGGCCGCCGATGGCGCCGGTAAGCAGCGCAAACGCCAGAATCAATCCCCACGAATGCAGGCCGAAGCGGCGCGCGTCCAGCGCCGTCTGCAGCTTGAACAGGCCGTCGGCCATGATGGCGATGCCCAGCATCAGGCACAGGAACGTCATCGCGCGGGTGGGATTCAAAAGAATGATCGCCCCCAGCACGACCAGAAAGATTCCCAGCGCCAGATCAAACTGAAACGCCAGCCGGTACAGGTCTCTGGAAAAATACCCGATCAGCTTCACGATGCCAAAGGCAATCAGCATCGCGCCGACCAGCACGCCCAGCACAGAAACGGACATTTCATGCGTTACCAGCAGAACCACGCCCAGCACGCAGAACAGCACGGACATCACAATGTAGCTGATCTTCGCGGCGCGAACGGTTTTGAGTGTCGACATGAATGCCACCTCCTCTCATCAGTGGCTATAGTATACCGCGCGAGCGTCCTTCCGAAAACGGGCAAACACAGCTGCCTGTTCAAAAACCGGGCGCAAAGGCGAAATTGTCCAATTTTTGGATAAACGGGCGCAAGTGTCTGAAATTCGACGTTTTGAATGGAATTTTAACGGATGAATACGCATATGCTTGTGGTATTACAGGAGGACAAGCGTATGAATTCACAACTCCGAACATGGGCATGGAAGCTCCTCCCCACCAATATCGTCGGGCTGTTTTTCGGTATGCTTACGCCGGTTCCGTGGGCCGCGCCGTTCGCGGCGGGGCTGGCCGCGGCGTCGGGCGCGACGGACACGGCGCTGAGCGCCGTGCTTCCGGGCGCGCTCTGCGGCTGTCTGCTGGCGGGCGACCCCGGGGCGTTTCTGGGCTGCGTCCTCGCCTACATCCTCGCCCGCATCCTGATTCGGCTGCGCCCGGCGCGCTGCGAAGCCTTCTCGGCGGTAAGCGGCGGCATGGGCTGTCTGCTGCCCGCGATCGCGCGGCATCTGGATCAGGGCTTTTATCCGCTGGCGACGGCCGTTCTGGCGGCGCTTCTGGCCATGGCCGCCGCGCCCGCGCTGACGCCGCTGTTCCGGCGGGACTGTCTGCGTGCGCGAACGCTGTCCGCGGACGAGCGCGTCTCCCTGCACCTTGCCGCCGCCGTGCTCGTGGCGGGCATAACCCGTCTGTGGGAACCTGCGGGGCTGTTCGCCGCGGGGCTGCTCGCGCTCACGCTCTCCGGCGGCGGAGTCGCCGCCGGCGCGCTGGGCGCGTTCACCGCAGGTTTCGGCCTGCTGATCGAGGGACAGGGCGCGCTGATGCCCTCACTCCTGCTGATTTCCGCCGGATGCTCGGGCGCGCTGTGGGCCGTGGGCGCGTGGGCGCGCGCGCTCGCGTTCCTGATCGGCATTCCGCTTTCCTATTATTTAGGCTGGGATGTGCGCGCCGCGTTCCTGCTGGGCGCGGCGGTTGCGCATCCGCTGATTCCGGAGCGCTTCTCCGCGCGGATGCGCATGCAGCTTCTGTCCTCGCAGCCGTCCCTGCACGCCAGACTGCGCGTGACGGCCTCCCGGCGGCATGCCGCGCCGGAGGGCGGCGCGTGCGGCGACACCGGCGCAATCGAGAAAGCGCCGGACGGCCGCGTCATCCTGCTGCTGGCCGACGGCATGGGCACCGGCGAGGGCGCGCGAAGGCTGTCCCGCCGGGCGCTGGCGCTGGCGCGCGAATTTCTGGAATGCGGTCTGAACGAGTTCACCGCCTACCGCGCCATCAACCGGCTGTCCGACGGAGGGCGCGAAGCGTTTTCCACGCTGGACGTGTGCGAAATCGATCCCGTCACGGGAACGGCGCGCTTTCACAAGTGCGGCAGCGAGCCGACGTGGCTCCTGCGCGGACGTACCGCCAGACGAATCGAGGGCGCGTCGCTGCCGGTGGGCGTGGTGGCCGAAGCCACGCCGTCGGTCGCCTCCGCGCACCTGCGCCCCGGCGACGCCATCATCATGGCGACGGACGGCCTTGTGAACGCGCTGGGCGGCGAGCCCGCCGCGGAAGCGTGGTTCCAGACCCTGAGTACCCTCTCCCCAGCCGCGTTCTGTACCGCGTCGCTGAAGGAAGCCCGATCCCGCAACCGCGCCGCACGCCCGGACGATATGAGCATCCTCTGCGCCCGCATCCAGAAGCGCAGTCCCCTGCTCGACCGCGCCCCCGCTCTGCCCGACCCCATTCCCGACGACCCGCCCGCCGCCCAGCCCGACACGGCCGCCGGGCCGTAAGTTCAGTCCCATTAAAATAAGAAGCGTTCCGGCGTACGGAGCGCTTTCCTCTTTTCTTCTGCAAAACTGCACCGCGCCTCTTGACACCGCATGTGACACCATATATAATATTGTATGTGGAGAGATTATCCAATGTCATAGTGGGAAAAGCTGCTCCGACGGATTCTGCTTCTTTCAAAGGATCTGCGATTTGACGAACTGCGCAAGGTATTGGAAAGCTGCGGTTACCAGATGTTTTCCCCTCGCAGCGGAAGCAGCCACTATACCTTTCGCAAACCCGGCTGCATGCCGATCACAATTCCCAAGCATGAACCCATCAAAAAGATTTACGTCGAAATGGTACGTAACATCGTAGAAAGCGAGGCAAGCAAACATGAAAACGCTTGAAGAATATATGGCCTTGCCCTATCGGCTGGAAATTATTCCCGACCCCGACGAGGGCGGTTTTGTAGGAACGTATCCCGACCTGCCGGGCTGCCTGACCAGCGGTGACACAATGGAAGCCGTTGCCCACAACGCCGAGGACGCCAAGCGCGCATGGCTTACCGCCGCGCTGCAAGACGGCCTTGCCATTCGCGAACCGGAAAGCCCCTGCGCATATTCCGGCCAGTTCAAGCTGCGCATTCCAAAATCTCTGCACCGCTCTTTAGCGGAACACTCCCGAAGCGAAGGAATCAGCATGAATCAGTATTGCCTGTACCTTCTGGCCAAAAACGACGCGCAGTACGGCGCATAACGATCCCCGACATCCACACCATCTAATTCGCCGCATTCAAAAACGCCCGCATCCTCCGATTATTCTCGGAGCGGTGCGGGCGTTCGATTCGTCGTTTACAGCGGCGGCAGCGGCAGCGGGCAGTTAAGCAGCGCGAGCGAAACCGGCATATCGCACAGCAGCTCGGGCAGCTTCCTCAGCGCGTCCAGCCGCGCCGTGGCGAGGATATACGGCAGGGCGCGCTGCGCGAACGCGTAATCCAGCGCCTTCTTCGGCGAAGCCGTCATCAGCGGGATAGCCGCGGCGCAATAGGCATGCATCTCCTCCAGCGTGCGCACGGAAAGGGTAATGCGCAGCGCCTTCAGCTTGTCCAGCAGCGTATGTACGCGGGCCTCCACCTCGCCGGGAATCTCGGTGGCCGGATGGAACGCGCGCCGAATCGCGTCCAGCGACGGCGTTTTCTCCGCGGGTGCGGGCACAGGCTGCGCGGCGCGCCACATGTCAATATCGGGCGCGGGCAGGCGCACGAGGAACGCGCGGTCGAGCAGGCGTGCATCCAGCGGATAGCCAATCTGGTCGTCCAGCGCGGTCATCACCACGCGCAGGGACTCGTTTTCGCCGTCCTCAAAGCGCGTGAGCAATCCGCGGGACTGGTCGTCCTGCGCGCTGCGGTTCACGTCGTCCAGCATAACCACGCGCAGCGTGCGGTCGTCCTCAAAGCGCGTGAGCGCCTTGAAGCGCGCGTCCTCGCGGGCGTTCTTCACATCCGCGTCCAGACAGGCAAAGCGACACGAGCCGGGTGCCGTGAGACCAAGCGCCGCGGCGAGCAGGCGAATCATCGAGCTCTTTCCGCAGCCCGTCGGGCCGGAAAGCACGGTAAAGTGCCCCAGCGCCAGGCAGACGAGCAGGTTTACGGCTTCGTCGTTGTCAAGCGGCCGCCCGGCGCATTCAAACGCCCGGCGCACGTCGCTGACCATCTGCGCGGCCGTCGGCTCATAGGTCTCCGGACTGCGGGCATAGTCGCTCTGGTCGGTTCCGTCCCAGCCGCGGATCAGCTCCGCGGCGCGGCAGTTGATCGCAAATCGAAGGAAATCGCCCTCAAAGGCCTCCTTTGACGCGTCGTTCAGCAGCCGGTTTGCCTCCGCCTGCGCGGCACGCGCGCTTTCCGCCGCGCGCAGACGCGCCTCGGCTTCCTTCTTCAGCGCTTCGATGCGCTTTTCCTCGCGCGCGATCTCCTGCGCGTGCGTCTCGCGCACCTCGTCCATCAGCTCCGCGCGCTTTTCCATGCGGCGGATGCGCAGCTCATCCAGCTCGCCAAGCAGACGCAGACGCTCTTCCTCAATCGAATTCAGCGCATCCACCTGCGCACCGGTCGCGGGGGCGCTCTGCGGAACGCGGAAGCGGCGCGACACCGTGTCGGCAAAGCCGTCCATCCGCAGAAGCTCATCCAGAAGGCCGTCGCGCGCCTCCGGCAGCGCCCACGCGCTCTTCGCCGTCTCCGCGGCGCGCTCGATGGGACTGAGCACCGGCTTTCCACCGGCGTTTCCGGGCACGGGCGCGCCCAGCTGATCGATGCGGGACTTGCGCCAGCCGTCGTCCACAACCTCGGACAGGCTGCGCCCGCGGCGCGGATTCAGGCCCGTCTGCGCCAGCAGCGCCGCCTCGCGCGGAGAAAGCCGCGGATTCGCGCGCACCGCGGGCGCTTCCGGCCGCATGGGTCTGGGCGCGGGCGCACTCGGACGCGCAGGCTCGGGCACAGCCGCCGGGCGCACCGGCGCAGGCGCACTCGGACGCACAGGCTCCGCCACGGCCGCCGGACGCACCGGCACAGGCACGGACACCGGGCGCACAGGCTCCGAACCCGTCTCGCACTCAGGCTCCGCTGCGCACACGGGCGCGGGTTCCGTCACCTCCGGCGCGGGCTTCTCGGCAGCCGTCTCCGGCACGCTCGTTTCTTCCTTTTTCTCTTCGGAAACAGCCGTCTCATCCGCGGGCGCTTCCACAGTCTCGGAAATCGGTTCCGCCTTCGGCGCAGTCTCGTTGTCCGGAATGATGATCTCCGTCTCCTCGCCCTCGGCCAGCGGAATGACATAAATGCCCGCCTCCGCTGCCGGCTTGCGGAAGCCCTCGGCCTCCGCGTCAAGCGTAAAGCGATACTCGCCCTCGGCCTCGCCCGCCTGGGCGTGCCACGGCGCGGAGACCTCGCCATCCAGCACCACGGCTACCCGGCGCGTGCCGGGACGGCGAGGCAGAATTGCGCGCACGACGCCCTCCGCGGCCTTCTCCGCCCGAACGACCTCCATCAGCCACTCGGTGCGGCACTCGGTCACAACGTCGGAATACACGATGTTTCGGTTGAACTCGGAACGGTCTGGATTGTAGTTTTTGTTGGGACGGATTTTGTCGTTTTCCGCGGGATGCTGACGCAGATCCAGCGCACAGTAGCGCCCAAGCGTGCGCATGCGCGCCTTAAACCGGCTGGACTCGTTTTTGTCCGGCACAATGCGAACGCCGCCCTCGTCGGGGAATTCCCCGCGAGCATCCTCAACGCGCTCAAACACGCCGTCTCCACTTACAAACAACGGCTTAATACGAAAATAGGCTTTTTGCGGCAGGTCTTCCTCCAGATACCCGATGGTTACTTTTCCCGGGAGAGTCATTGAAATTCCTCCTGGCATTGATCTCGTTTCCTGTATTTTACTATATGTGCGTTTATCATAAATATTATAGCGGTTAATCGCCTCCGCGTCAATCCGTAAACCCATGATTTTGAAAGAAAAATTGCTGATTAGAGCAAATTTCAACCGTTCAGTTCGCCCATTTTCGCGCCAAATTCCTCCCCCTTTCACCTTTTTGTCCGAACAGGCCAATTTTTTATCCATTTTACCTGCCATTTATCCCACCGCCTTCTGTATGTTTTGCTGCTAAAAACGTAAAAACACGCGTTCATCCCCTTTCCCGTGAATCCGTCGACCGATAAACGAGGTGTCTGTATAACGAAGAAGCTGAAGATTTTATTGACGGAAAAGTAAAACAGCGGTATAATCGACAGGAACAGAATAGGCTTTTCAGTGCCGCGCGGTGGGTTTGATGCTGGCGCGGGTAAAAGGGAATCGGGTGAAAAACCCGGACGATCCGGTCACTGTGAGCGGGGAGCGGGGTCGAAGGACGCCATTGTGCGCATGCATGAGAAGGCTCGACCCATGTGATGATCCGCGAGTCAGGAAACCTGCTGAAAATGCCGGCGCACAGCTTCCGAAGAAAGCGGGTTGCCCGAAAGAGCGGTTTTGCGGAATATGCAAAAGCGTTATTGGTGTTTGTCAAAACGGGCGGATGTTTACTTCGGCGGCAGAAAATCAATCGGGTGAAATGGAGAGAGCCTTATGAAGGAAACGCGACGCGAGGGTCACTACAAGTTCTTCTGCAACACCGAATGCGAATATTTTCCCTGCCATGCAACCGACGATCGGGAAAATTTCAACTGTCTGTTCTGCTATTGTCCGCTGTACGCGCTTGGGAAAAAGTGCGGCGGAAATTTCCGATATACCGAGAAGGGCTACAAGGATTGCTCCTCCTGCATGATTCCGCACAGAAGAGAGAAGTACGAGTATATTCTTTCGCGCTACAACGAAATCGTGGAGCTTGTTCACGAGAATGACCGGAAACAATAGCAGGAACGCCGATCAACAGAAAACGCGTCCGCTTCTTTCGAAGGGGCGCGTTTTCGTTGAATGGCGAACGGTCAGGTTGCCTGCTGAAGCCTGGCAAGGCTTTCATTCGACAGACAGCTCATCAGGGCAAACGCGGCGGCCGTGCCTTCCTCCGACGCAAGGCCGAAGCGGCGGGCAAACAATACCGCAATGTCGTCCCTCTGTCTTTCCAGCATCTGCGCCATGCGCATGCCGTCGTCCGTCAGGTGAATATCGCCGTAGGGAGCTTTCTGAATCAAACCCTTCCGCTGCAAAATTTCCAGCGAACGGTGAATCGTCGGGCGCTTCACGCCCAGCAGATGCGCAACATCCTTGGACGCGACGACTTCAAAGCTCTCCGACAGGGCATACACAGCCAACAGGCATCGAATCAGGGATGAGGACATCTTTAAAACCTCCTTTATAAGACGGGGAACGCGAAATGCTCGCGTACGCTCGGAATGAAATAAACCGTACCAGAACCACTTTGTCAAAGACTAAGCCTTCGTCAGAACAACTCCGGGAGAGCGCGAGAGGGTCACAACCCTCTCGCACCCCCGTCACCCGAGGGGGTGTA